>Ga0307296_10000101_pt1 | contig 34081 bp, 33 predicted proteins | sample ER_DNA_153_FD_194467 | JGI IMG/M metagenome (GOLD analysis project Ga0307296, IMG submission 194467) | Bulk soil microbial communities from the East River watershed near Crested Butte, Colorado, United States - ER_DNA_153 | ecosystem: Environmental > Terrestrial > Soil > Floodplain | place... | reverse complement strand
GATCTCCATCCGCGCAATCGCGTCGAGCCCGCGGAGATCGGCACCAGCCCGCACCTCGGCGAGGGCCGCCGCCTGTGCCGCTTGGCAGACCGCATACGCCTCCTGGAGATCGTCCGGGAGGTCGCCCGTCGCGAAGGTGCGAGTGCAGTCGGAGCAGTAGCCGTTCACCCTGGCGCCGAGATCGACCACCACCGTTTCGTCTGTCCCGATCTTGCGCCCGCCGGGATGGTGATGCGGAAGGGCGGCATTGGGGCCCGAGGCCACGATGGGCGCGAACGACACGTCGTCAGCGCCCTCGTCGTGAATCTCCTGCACGATCCACCAGGCGACCTGGGCCTCCGTCCTGCCTACGAGGCTCTCGTCCACGAGCCCAGCGAGAACGTCGTCGACGATACGCGCAGCCCGGCGGATGTCCTCGAGCTCGCCCGGCTCCTTGACTGCGCGGAGGGTGAGCGGCACCGCCGCAGCCGGGACGGGCTCGACTCCGGCGGTGAGGAGGTCGGCGTAGCGCGCGACGGTCAGGTGGTCGGACTCGAAGCCAACCGGCGCGGCGGCCAGCTCCGCCAGATGCCCGGCGACACCGGGGAGGAAGTCCCTCTCGACGACGGCGACGTCGACTCCCTGGACAGCGCGCGCGGCCTCGGCGTAGCGTCCGTCCGTCATCAGCACGACGTCCTTCTGATTCACGAGGACGAACGCATTCGAGCTCTCGAACCCCGTCAGATAGCGCACGTTCACTGGGTTGGAGACGAGGAACGATGCGACGCCGAGCCCCTCGAGCTCACTACGCAGGCGCTCAACTCGGGTGTTCAAGACGCGCCCGTTTCCTTGTGCGTGAGAAACACAAGGGCTTCGTGATACCCGTCTGGGCCCTTGCCTATGACTCGGTGATCGACGACGTCCTCGATCACCGAGACGCGGCGCCACTCCTCGCGCTTCGTGATGTCCGAGAGGTGCACCTCGACGACCGGAACCGTGAAGAGCTCGAGCGCGTCGCGCACCGCGTAGCTGTAGTGGGTCCACGCCCCCGGGTTCACGACGACGCCATCTGCCCAGCGCCGGGCTTCGTGGCAAAGATCGATGAACTCCCCTTCGTCGTTCGTCTGGAAGCAGCGCACCGAGCAGCCGAGCTCGCGCGCCCATTCGTAGATCCGAGTCTCGAGCTCCGGGTAGGCCATCCCTCCGTAGAGCGCGGGATCCCGCTCTGCAAGCGCGTTCAGGTTCACCCCATTGAGGACGACGACCTGCACCGGGCCGAGTCTACTTCCGGATCAGGGACTCGAGCGCCTGCCGGGCCGCGTCGTCCGGGACCGTCGTCACGACCGGCCGGCCGGGCGCCTCGAGCAGGACGAAGACGCCTTCGCCTTTCTTGTCGCGCTTGAGGGCCGCCCAGGCCGCGTCGAGGTCTGCCGCGACGGGCTCGGGACACAAGAGCTCCTCGACGGGGTCGGTCGGGAGGCCCGAAAGCCGTAGCGCGGCGAGGAGCCCGAGGGCGACCGCCTCGCCGTGCGAGACGGTGTAGCCGGAGCCGGTCTCGAGTGCGTGGGCGAAGGTGTGACCGAGGTTAAGGATCGTCCGCCGCCCTTCACGCTCATACGGATCCGAGAGGACGACCGCCGCTTTAAAGGCCGCGCAGGCGCGCACCATCTCGTCCTCCGGGAGCGCCCAGACCTCCGAGCCCGCGAGGAGGCCTGTCTTCACCACCTCCGCCATGCCGGCCCGCCGCTCCGCCTCCGGAAGCGTGGCGAGATAGCGGCCGTCGAGCTGGACGCGGCGTGGGAAGTGAAAGGTGCCCGCCAGGTTCTTGCCGGACGACGTGTCGATCCCCGTCTTGCCGCCGATCGCCGCATCGACCTGGCCCAAGAGCGTCGTCGGAACGGCGATCCAGTCGATGCCGCGGAGGTAGGTGGAGGCGGCGAAGCCGGCGACGTCCGTCGTCGACCCTCCTCCGAACGCGACGAGCGTCCCCGCACGCCCCAGGCCGAGCTCGGTCCAGAGGCCCTCGACGACCGCCTGCGTCTTCGCGAGCTCGCCGGCCGGGACTGGGAGCACAGGCCCCTGGACGGGAGGGTCGTGCAGCGTGAGCACGTACTCGTCCGCCACCACGGCGACCGGAGGGGCGGGTGGCTCGAGCGCCGAGCCGCGGGCCTGGATGCCGAGGGACCCGAGCAGCGTCTCTTCTGCACCCGCAGCGGCTGCGTCCGCCACACCGGCGTAGACACCGGCCCGCTCCGCGAAGAGGGCGCGGAAGTCGTCCTCGTTTCGCGCCAGCGGACGGTCGGAGCCGCGCGCCCGCTCCCACGCCGTCCCCACGCTCACCTCGACGTGCACCACGAAGGCGTTCGCGCGCAGCCGCTCGCGAGTCTTCTCGGAGAGAACGGCGCCGCCGCCGAGCGCGATCACGGCGCGCGGGCCTGCGAGCGCCGCGGCCACGATCTCCTCCTCGAGACGGCGGAACTCCGGCTCCCCGCGCTCGAAGAGCTCCGGAATCGGGCCGTGCAGCCGCTCGATCTCCGCGTCCGTGTCGATGAAGGGACGATGGATCCGCTCGGCCACCTCGCGGCCGACGGTCGACTTGCCGGCTCCCATGAAGCCGACGAGCGCAAGATGCTTCTCTAGCGCGCCGACCAGGGGATCCGCTCCAGGTACGCCCGCCATGCGGCGACGAAGTCCCCGAGCGAATCACCGCCGAACTTCTCCCGTGCGGCGCGCGCGAGCTCGAAAGCGACACATGCCTCCGCGACGACCGCGAGAGCCTCGACCGCGGCGACGTCCGAACGCTCGACGAGGGCCTGGGCAGCCTCGCCGGTCTCCAGGTCGGCGGAGCGGAGGGGGCGCATCAGCGTGGGCAGCGGCTTCATCGCCGCCCGGACGACGATCTCCTCCCCGTTCGACACGCCGGCTTCGATCCCGCCGGCCCGGTTCGTCTCTCGGCGGTAGCCGCCCTCGTCGCGGAGAATCTCGTCGTGAGCGTCGGAGCCGCGGAGGCCGGCGAGCGCGAAGCCGTCACCGATCTCGACTCCCTTCACGGCCTGGGTGCCCATGAGGGTCCACGCGAGCTTCGCGTCGAGGCGATCCTCCTTCGTGGCATAGGAGCCGAGCCCCGGTGGGACCCCGCGGGCGCGGACCTCGACGAGCCCCCCGACTGTGTCACGCTCTGCGCGCGCCGCGTCGATCCGGCTTTCGAGGTCGTCGCCGATCACCGACCCGGAGACCTCGATCCCGATCTCGCGCAGGAGCGCCTTAGACACGGCGCCGCCCGCCACGATTGCCGCCGTGTGCCTCGCGCTCGCGCGCTCGAGAGCATCGCGCACGTCGGGGAGGTCGTACTTGAGCACTCCCGAGAGATCGGCGTGCCCGGGCCTCGGCAGCGTGACAGGCTCCTTGCCCTTCCCGGACGGCTCACCCTCGGGACGCCAGGGGCTCATCCCCCATTCCCAGTTCGCGTGATCGCGGTTTTGCACGAGAAACGCCAGAGGCGTGCCCAGCGTGCGCCCGTGGCGGAGGCCGGCGAGGACCTCGATGCTGTCCGTCTCGATCTGCTGCCTCGGGCTGCGGCCGTACCCCTGCTGCCGGCGGCGGAGGTCGGCCTCTATCGCCTCGCGGTCGAGCTCGAGCCCGGCAGGCAGGCCGGTCACGATCCCCACGAGCGCAGGGCCGTGGGACTCGCCGGCCGTCGTCAGCGTCAGCGTCACGGGGGAAGCCTAGAACTCAGGCTTCCAGGAGGCGATCCCGATAGGCGGGCGCGGGCATGCAGGGCCGAATCTCTCGAGAGAGAACACAGACTGATGAAACGGATACGCGCGCTGTCTGCGTGCATCGCGTGGGCCGTCCCAGCGCTCACGCTTCTCACCATCGGCGTGGGAAGCGCAGTCGCAAACCCCGTCGGGGTCGATCCCGCGACGGTTGACGCGACACTCGCGACCGGTGGCAGCATCACCGTCGACAAGACAGTGAACCCACCGGCGATCCCGCCGCTCGTGGACATCTGTCTTGTCGAGGACGAAACGGGCAGTTTCGCCGACGACATCGCGAACCTGCAGGCTCTCGCAGGGCCGGGCGGGCCGCTCATCACGGCGCTCGACGGTACAGGCGTCAACTACGCGAGCTGCGCCTTCGGCTTCCGCGACTTCGATCAGGACAATTGGGGGAGCTCGGGCGACTGGGTCGTCCGGCGCCTCGCCGATGTGACCGCCGGGGGCGGCGGCTTCGTGGCCGGAGTCCCGGGCTTGACCGCCGCGGGCGGGAACGACACGCCCGAGGCCCAGCTCGAGGCTCTCCACTACATCGCTGACACGGCACATCTGGCCATCGACTCGAACGGCGACGCCAGCAAAGCCGACACGCAGGACACGCCTGCCGGGCTGCAGCCGACCTGGCGCCCGCTGGCCCGGAGGGTTGCCCTCCTCGCCACCGACGCGGAGTGCCATGTCACAGGCGACGAGGACGGCTGGCCGGGAGATGCCGGCACGACCAGTGCCGCGACCACAGCGGGCATCCTGCTCGCGAACAACATCACGGTGATCGGCCTCACTCCCGGCGGAGCGGGGACGAACGCCTGCGTCGACACCCTGGCCGCCGGGACTGGCGGCACCGTACAGGCGACCACGTCGACCGGCGCGGACATCGTGAATGCGATCGTTGCCGGGCTTCAGAACCTTCCGGTGACGGTCAGCCCGTCCGTCGGGCCGTGCGATCCGTACGTAACGGTCACGATCACGCCGCCGTCGCAGACGGTGACGAGCGGCACGGGCGCGTCCTTCTCAGAGCAGATCGACGTCAGTGCCACCGCCGCTCAGGGATCGACGCTCCACTGTGCGGTGACGTGGCTCATCGACGGCAACGTGGTCACCGATCCGACGACGGGCCTGCCTGACCTGCGCTTTGTGCAGCAGATCAGCATCGACGTCCCCGGGATCGGCCTGACGCCCGAGATCGGCACGAACGAGGCCGGCACCGACCACATCGTGACGGCCACGGTCTCGGCGGGCGGCAGCCCGCTCTCCGGCGTCCTGGTGAGCTTCTCGGTCCTCTCCGGCCCCAATGCGGGGCAGACGAGCGATCCGTCCAAGTGCACACCGCCGGGCTGCACGACGGATGCGGCTGGGCAGGTGTCGTGGAAGTACACGGGAGCCTTCGCAGTGGGCACCGACGTCATCCAGGCGTGCTTCACGTTCCGCGATCACGAGTTCTGCTCGCGGGCGACGAAGGACTGGATCGACACGACGCCGCCGGAGGCCTCTTGCAGGCCGTCGACCAACCCGGCCGGCAGCCACATCCCGCCCGCCGGCAGCTCGTCGCTGCCGGGACCGAAGGGTGGGCACAACGAGGACGGCTTCTACCAGCTGTTCGGGACTGACCTGGTCGGGGTCGCATCAATCCTCGTGCATGACAGCGGGAGCTCCTTCATCTCCGATCCGTTCGCGAACGGCGACAAGGTGAAGATCAGGCAGGCGCCCGGAGCAACGCCGAGGGACACCAGGCCGGGGCCCGGGGTGATCGTCTCCAAGCTGAGGCTGAAGGGGGATGCGGTCCTGGTCGTGACAGACACGTCGGGGAACGTGACGCGGGTTTCGTGCCTCGTCCCGCCACCCCCGAAGTAAGGGGAGACGGCGACCAGACCGTTGCGAGAGGGCCTGCCACCGCGGCCCTCTCCACCTCAGCGGGAAAGAGCCACCCGCATGACGGCCAAGGGCGCCTCGAGCCCCGTCCAGCGCTCGAACGACGCCGCCCCCTGCGCCAGAAGGACGTCGAGCCCGTCGACGACCACCGGGCAGCCTGCAGCGCGGGCGGCCGCAACGAGGGCCGTGTCGGTGCCGTCCGGCCGGTAGGCGAGGTCGACCACCTGCTGCTCCGCGGTCGGCGCGACCGGGCATTCATCGCGAATGGGAGTCGCGTTGACGACCAAGGTCGCGCCTTGACCGGCAGGCGGCCAGTCCGTGTCGGCGGAGATCTCGCGCTCCGGGAAGAGCGTTCGCAGGCGGACGGCGAGTGCGTGCGAGCGCTCCGCGTCCCGGGCCGCGACCGTGAGCGACTCCGCCCCCGCGTCGCCGAGCGACGTGGCGACGGCCTGGGCTCCTCCGCCTGCGCCGAGCACGAGGACCCGGGCGCCCTTGGCCTCCACGAGACCGATCACCGCAGGTCCGTCGGTGCTCGAGCCGAGGACACGATCCTCCCGGACGACGAGCGTGTTCACGGAGCCCGCCCGTGCCGCCACTTCGTCGAGCTCGTCGCAGAAGCTCACGACGGCAGTTTTGTGCGGGATGGTCACGTTCGCACCGGCGAATCCGAGCGCGACGAGGCCGGCCACGGCCTCTTCCAACCGCTCGCGCCGCACGGCAAGCGGAACGTATGCCCAGTCGAGGGCGAGAGCGGCGAAGCCCGCGTTCTGCATGAGCGGCGACAGCGAGTGGTCGACCGGGTCGCCGATCAGCCCCACGAGCCGTGTGGAGCCGCCGACCGTCAACCGCAGTCGAGCCCGCCGCGCGGGTAGTTGTCGAACTGTTGCTGGCTCGCGGTGAAGAAGTGGCTCTTGCAGTCCGGCTTGCGCACGAAGTAGACGTAGTCCACCTTCGCAGGATGCGCCGCCGCCTGGATGGAGGCGAGGCCCGGGTTCCCGATCGGGGTCGGCGGCATCCCTGGGCAGCAGCGGGTGTTGTAGGGCGAGGGCGTATCGAGCTGGCTCTGCAGGATCGCCTGAGTGGGCGGGATGTTGAGGCCGTAGCGGATCGTCGCGTCGATCCCGAGCGGCATGTCGAGGTGGAGCCGGTTGTAGATCACCGCCGCCACGAGGGGCCTTTCCTTCGGGACGAGCACCTCCTTCTCCACCATCGAGGCGATGATGAGGACGTCGTAGGGCGTCAGGTTCTTCGACTTGGCGTAGCGCAGGTCGATCTCGCTCCACGCATGGTTGAACGCGTCGAGCTGGTCGGTGACGAGCTCCTTCGTCGTCGTGTCTTCGGTGAAGTCATACGTGGCCGGAAAGAGGAACCCCTCCAAGTTGGGAACGTCGCGCGGGAACCCCGCGGGTGGCTTCGTCGACTCAGTGAGCTTCATGTACTCGCGGGCCGAGAGCTGGGGGTCGACCTTGCGCTTCTCCTGGGCGATCTTGTCCACCGCGGTGATGCGCTCGGCCATCTGCGCGCGGGTGAAGCCCTCTGGGAAGACGATGCGGAGGACCGGCTTCGGCGGCGGGCCGGTCGTCGTTCCGGGGTCGGCCGCGCTCGACCCGTCGCCGCTGTCCCGGCCGACCACGGCAAAGGCGATCGCGGCAAGGACGCCGATGCCGAGGATCAGGCCCCCGAGAATGGCAAGGGCGCGCGTCGCGTGCGACGTCTGCCGGTGCCGCCTTATCTCGGGAGGGCGCTCTTCCATTCCAGGTATGTCGACAGGAGGTGGGCCGCCGCGACGGCATCGGAGGGAGCGTCTACGGGGGGTCGGTTCGCTCGCCCCCGTCTGGTTTGAAGCGCGAGCTTCGTCGTGAAGCGCTCGTCGAAGCTCTCGATCGGCACCGCGGTGACGTTGCGCAGCGCCGACACGAACGCCTCGGTCTCCTCGGCCTGCGCCCCCCGCTCGCCTCGGAGCGTCACGGGCAGGCCCACGACGATGCAGTCGACCTCTTCGCGCTCCACGAGGGCGGCCAGGCGCTTCAGCCCTTCCGGCGCCGATGCGTTCTCGACAACCTCGAGCGGGCGCGCCAGCGTTCCGGTGGGGTCGGAGACGGCGACGCCGGTCCGCGCGGAGCCGTAGTCGAGGGCGAGGACCTTCACAGGCGGGCGATTGTAGTTGCGGGCTCCGGCGTCAGGCGCCGGTCGCTCTCTCGACGACGAGATACGAGCCCGCCTCGCTCACGACTCGATCCAGGCCCGCCTCCTCGTGGCTGCGAACGACGATGAACCTTCCGTCGTTCCGCCGAATCGCCACGTACTCGCGGGCGGTGAGGGCGATCGTCTGCGCGCAGCCGAGGCTGTCGCACTCGCAGAGAACTTCGAACTGATCCTCGGGCGGAAGGGCCCGGGACATGTCTGCGATGTAGTCGTTGATCTCGCGGAAGAGCGTCTCGTTTCGGCCGAGCGCCCGCGTCCGAGCAGACATGCCGTCCTCCAGACGATGAGAAACCGTAATGAGGAATCTAACGCCTTCGAGCGTGCACGAAAAGCGCTACGAGAGCGCCTCGAGGAGGGCCTTCTCGGCTTGGGCGAGCGCATCGGGAAGCTTCTCCGGGTCGCGGCCCCCTGCCCGGGCCATCGTCGGACGGCCGCCGCCGCCGCCGCCCATGAGCGCGGCCGCGTCGCGGATCAGCGCGACCGCGTCGAGACCTCGCTCCTCGAGGGAACGGTCGAGGTTGACGACGAGGTGCACCCGTCCGTCCTCGCGGGCGCCGAGCACCACCGCCGCTGGGGCGTGCTGCTGCTTCAGCCGGTCCGAGAGCTCGAGCATGTCGTCCGGATTCGACTCTCCGAGCTCCATGACGATCACCTCTACGCCGCCGGCCCGGTTCCGCCGCTCGGCGAGGACCTCGGGCCCGGACGACGACGCCTCGGGCTTTCGCTTCGCATCCTTACGGGCCCGCTCGAGCTCGGAGCGCAACACGCCGGCCTCTTCGGCCCGCGCGTGGAGGTAGGCGAACGCCTCGCCGGAGGTGACCGCCTCGATGCGCCGCACGCCCGAGCCCACAGATCCCTCCGAGAGGACCGCGAACGGGCCGATCTCGGCCGTCGAGCGAACGTGCGTCCCTCCGCACAGCTCGCGCGAGAACCCGGGAATCTCCACGACGCGGACGATCTCGCCGTACTTCTCGCCGAAGAGCATCATCGCACCGAGCTGCCGGGCCTCCTCTATCGGAGTCAGGAACGCGTGCACGGGGAGGTTCTCGAAGATCCTCTCGTTGACGAGCTCCTCGACGCGCTCGCGCTCGTCGGCCGTGAGCGCCTGCGGGTGCGTGAAGTCGAAGCGCAGCTTGTCCGGCCGCACGGCCGACCCGGCCTGGCGGACGTGGTCGCCCAGCACCTCCTGGAGCGCCTTGTGGAGCAGATGCGTCGCGGTGTGGTTGGCCATCGTCGGGAAGCGCACCTTCCACGGAACGACCGCCTTCACCCGGTCCCCGGCGGCAAACCCGTTGCCGCGGAACTGGAGCGCCTGGTCCTCGCCGAAGCCAAAGGCGGCCACGAGCTCGGCGCGGCGGTCGTCGGCCTCGATCCAGCCCTGATCCGACACCTGGCCGCCACCCTCGGCGTAGAAGGGCGATTCCCGGAGCTTCGCGAGAAACGTCCCGTCGTCCAGCTCTTCGAGAGTGCCGATCTGCGTCAACACCTCCGTCTTCTCCCAGCCGACGAAATCGGTCTCGAAGCCCGCGTCGCGGGCGAAGTCCGCCGCGCGCTGCAGCTCGCTCTTCTCGCCGCCGGCGCGCGAGATCTCGCGGTGCTTCTCCATGTGCTTTGCGAAGCCCTCCTCGTCGACGGCCAGGCTGCGCTCGCGCGCGAGCTCGGCGGTCAGTTCGAGCGGGAAGCCGTAGGTGGCCGTGAGCGTGAAGGCGTCCTCGCCGGAGATGTTCCCGCGCGCCGCGACCTCCTCGAAGAGCCGGAGACCACGGGCAAGGGTTTCGGAGAAACGCTCCTCCTCCCCGCGGACGACCTCCTGGATGCTCTGCCGGTTCGCCTCGAGCTCCGGGTACCAGGGCGACATCTGCTCGACGACGACATCGGAGAGGCGCCAGAAGTCCTCCAGCCCGATCTTGCGGGCCTGCTGCACCGCGCGGCGGATGATGCGGCGGAGGACGTAGCCGCGGCCCTCGTTCGAAGGGACGACCCCGTCGCCGACGAGGCAGGTCATCCCGCGTCCGTGGTCGGCGAGGATACGGTGGGCCTTGGTGGCCGTCTCGTCGGCGTTCCAGGCGACGCCGCTCTCCTGCTCGATCCACGCCATGATCGCCTGGTAGCCGTCCGTCTCGTAGACCGACCTGGAGCGGACGTTCTGGACGATGGCGGCCAGGCGCTCGACACCCATGCCGGTGTCGACGTTCTGCTGCGGCAGCGGGGTGAGCGTCCCGTCAGGCCGGAGCTCGTACTCCATGAAGACGAGGTTCCAGAACTCGAGGAAACGGTCGCAGCGCGGGCACGCGGGCGCGCAGCCGGGCTCGCCGCAGCCGTACTCCTCGCCCCAGTCGTAGTAGATCTCCGAATCGGGACCGCACGGGCCAGGGCCGCCGACCGACCAGAAGTTCTCGCTGCTCGGCAGGGCGACGATGCGCTCGCGCGGCATGCCGACCTCCTCCCAGAACCCGATCGCGACCTCGTCTTCGCCGAGCTCGAGCTGCGGGTCGCCGGCGTGGACGGTGACCCAGATCCGGTCCCAGTCGAGCCGCAGGTGCTCCTGGATGAACTCGGTCGCGTACTCGATCGCGCCCTGCTTGAAGTACTGACCGAACGAGAAGTTGCCGAGCATCTCGAAGAACGTGAGGTGATGACCGTCGAGACCGACCTCGTCGATGTCCGGCGTGCGAAAGCACTTCTGCACCGTGGTGGTGAGCGGCGCCGGCGGCGGCTCGCGGCCGAGGAAGTACGGCATCTGTGGCTGCATCCCCGCGGAGGTGAGGAGCGTCGAGTGGTCCTCCGGGCGTGGGACCAGCGGCCACGAGGGCAGCCGCTTGTGACCCTTCGACTCGAAATAGGCGAGGAAGCCCTCCCGGAGCTCGGCGGAGGTGTGCATGTGCCCGATTTTACGTGCGACTATCGGCGGCTCTCGGACGCGCGCCGAGGTTCCTCGTCGGTCACGATCTCGTCGCGCATCTTTTCGAGCGACCGGCGGATGAGGCGCGACACGTGCATCTGGGAGATCCCGACCTGCTGGGCGATCTGTGACTGTGTCAGGCCCTCGAAGAAGCGCAGGTGCAGAATCCGGCGCTCGCGCTCGTCGAGCGCGGCGAGCCCCGGCGCAAGCATCGCGCGATCCTCGCTTACCTCGTACTCGTGCTCGATCGTCCCCAACGACTCGAGCGGGTCGAGGTCGGAGTCCTCGTCGCCGCCGGACGGCGCCGAGAGAGAAAGCGTCGCGTAGGCCTGGCCGCTCTCGAGCGCCTCGAGCACGTCTTCCTCGTCGACGCCGGCCGCCTTGGCCAGCTCGGGGATCGTCGGCGAGCGCTCGAGCTGCACGGTCAACCCCTCGAGGAGATGCGAGAGCCGGACGTTCAGCTCCTGCAGGCCGCGGGGCACGCGGATCGACCAGCCCTTGTCGCGGAAGTGGCGCTTGATCTCGCCGATGATGTTCGGCGTCGCGTACGTGGTCAGCTCGACGCCGCGGTCGATGTCGAAGCGGTCGATCGCCTTGATCAACCCGATGCACCCGACCTGAACGAGGTCCTCGAGCTGCTCGCCGCGGTAGGAGTACCGGCGGGCGAGCGAGCGAACGAGCGGCAGGTACTGCTCGATGAGGCGCTCGCGGGCCTCCGTGTCGCCGTGCTCGTGGTACCGGCGGAGGAGCTCCTTGTCGGTCTTTGCCTCAGGCATTGGACCTGGTGGGTTTGACTCCGCGGACGCTCTTGGTGAGCCGAAGCCAATCGCCCCCCTCGCGCGCTTCGACCCCCGCGTCCTCGACGAGGGTACCGAGAAGACGGCCGAGCCCGAGCGCGTTGCCTTCGCGCCTCTCGAGGTCGGCCTGGACGGCGTCACCGTCCAGCGGCCCGATCGACATCGCGATCGCGTCCTCGGCGATTTCGAGCTCCACGAGCACCTCTTGACCGATCGCGTAGCCGTTGCCTTCGAGGACGGTGGCAAGTGCGAGCTGCAGGTCCTCGAGCATCTCGTAGGAGAGGTTGTGGCGCGCGGCGAGCCCGCCGACCACGAGTCGGGCGACCCCGTGGAAGGGGCGTTCGTTCGGTATGCGAAGCTCGATCGGCCTCGTCACGGTTCCTCTACGCCGTGCGCAAGTTCCTCAGCGATCTCCTGTTCGCGCCGTGCGGAGGCCTTCCGAGCCGCGTCCATGGCCTGCCGCGGGTTCCGCGAGACGCGGAACGCGGCAATGCCGTGAGACACCCCCTCGAAGAGGCCCGAGAGCTTCTGCACGGGCCGTGTGATGGCGAGCGAGACCGCCCGTACGGCCGTGTCGACGCTGTCGGCAGCGTCGACGGCGCTGTCAGTGACGAGATCCACCTTGTCCAGCTGAGCATTCACGCGGTCGACTGTCCCTCCGGCCTTGTTGATCACGGGGAGGACTTCTTTTTCCAACCCTTGGATGAACGAAGTAAGGCGCCGAACGGTTCCGCTCAGATGGAAGAGGACGAGCGCGAGCCCGAGCCCCACGACGACGAGAAACGCGCTGAGCGCGATCCAGAGGACGTCCAGGGTGCCCAGGTCGGCAAGAGCCACGGAGACGATCCTAGTTCACCGCGACGCGGAGATGAGTCCGGCGCCCACGACGGCGTCGTCCTCGTAGAGCACGGCCGCCTGGCCGATCGCCACGCCGTAGGCCGGCTCATCCAGGAGCAAGCGGAAGCCTCGTCGCAACGGCGCGACGGTCGCACTCGTCGCCTGCGAGCGATAGCGGAGCTTCGCCTCGACCCGCTCTGCCGGGACGAAGAGACGTCCCGTGCCGGAGCTGACCTCGCTGCGGGCGAGCGCCGCGCGCGAGCCGACGAAGACGGTGTTCGTGGCGGGATCGGTGCGAAGGGCATAGACCGGCTCGCCGGCGGCGACACCGAGGCCGCGCCGCTGGCCGGGCGTGAAGCGCCAGAAGCCGTCGTGACGCGCGACCTCCTTCCCGGAGGCATCGACGACAGGGCCCTCGCGCGCCTCGAGCCCCCGCCGGTTCAGGAAGTCGCGGTAGTCGTCCCCGGCAAGGAAGCACGCCTCCTGGCTCTCGGGCCGGTTGGCGGAGTCGAGCCCGGCCGCAGACGCCTCGGCGCGAGTCGCATCCTTGCCCTGCTCGCCGAGCGGGAACCAGATGCGCTCGAGGAAGCGCGGGTCGAGGCGGGCGAGCATGTAGGACTGGTCCTTGGCGGGATCCGACCCGCGCGTGAGGAGGAGACGCCCGCGATGCTCCGCGATCCGCGCGTAGTGCCCGGTGGCAAGCTTCGCGGCTCCGATCCGGCGCGCGAATGCGAGCAGCGCACCGAAGCGGAAGCCTCCGTTGCAGCGCACGCACGGATTCGGCGTCTCCCCGCGCGCGTAGCCGCGCACGAAGGGCGAGACGACCGCCTTGCGGAAGGGCTCGCGCAGGTCGAGGGTCACATGCGGAAAGCCGAACCCCTGACATGTTTCTCTGGCTGCGATCACGGATTCCGGCGAGCAGCACACCCTGTCCGAGGACGGACCTGCAGGATCGGCCCAGAGCCGCAGCGTCACGCCGACCGGGTCGTAGCCCGCGTCGCGTGCTCGCAGGAGCGCGACGGCGCTGTCGACGCCGCCGCTCATCGCGACCGCGAGGCGATCCGCCCGCGGACGGGCGGCCACGGCCGGGCCGAGGGCATCGTGCAGCGCGTCGGCCGCCAGGCGCGGCCCGGGAACCGCCGCCGCTTCGAGGAGGGAGAGGCCCTCGACGGCGCGGCAGAGCTCGGCGGTGCCCTCGCCTTCGCCGGCGGCCCGGTCGATCCGCTGCCCGCGCACGTCGAGCCGCACCCAGGCCAGGTCGCCCTCGCGGGCGGCGTTTCCGATCAGCTCGCGTGTCGCAGCCATGACTGCATGGTGCCCTACCTGCCGGGTCGTGTCCGCCGCTACTGTGGGCCGGGGTGATGAATCCTCTCGACAGACTGACGAGCCGCGTGTCGGAGCCCTGGCGCAGCGTCCTCGACTGGACGCTCTCGATCCTCGTCGCCGTCGTCATCGTCCTCGCGGTCAAGGTCGAGGTCGCCAACCCGTACCGCGTCCCCTCGGCCTCGATGGAGCCGACGCTCCACTGCGCCCGGCCGGCCGCCGGATGCCAGTCGGGCCATTCTGACCGCGTCGTCGCCAACCGCTTCATCTACCGGTTCCGGGACCCGGAGCGCGGCGAGATCGTGGTCTTCGACGCGCCTGCCAAGACCCGGTCGGTCTGCAACGAGGGCGGCACGTTCGTGAAACGAATCATCGGCTTGCCCGGGGAGCTGGTCTCCGAGCGAAGCGGGGTCGTCTACATCGACGGGCGCAAGCTGGACGAGCCCTACGTGGAGCCCGCCCTTCGGGACGAGCGCACGGGCCAGTGGCCACGCATCCCTCCGGGCCACTACTTCATGATGGGCGACAATCGGAGCCACTCGTGCGACTCGCGCTCGTGGGGCACCGTGCCGCGCGAGAACCTGATCGGGCCGGTCGTCCTGACGTACTGGCCGCTCGACCGCATCGGCAGCCCCTGAGCGGCGGCTAGCCGGCGAAGCGCCAGCGGATTCGGTCGCCGTCACCGACGCCGAGCTCCGCGGCAAGCGCACGGGTGAGCGCGAACTCCCTGCCCGTGGCGGCAGGCCCCGTTCCGACGACCTCGGTTCGCAGCTCCTTACCGTTCGCCGAGACCTCGATCTTCACGCCACACAGGAGCACCGGATGGACGATGCCGCGAACGTCCGCGCCCGCTTCGCCGCACGCAAGCTCTCCCTTCAACCCCGTAATCCCCACGGCGGCTGTTTCCCACTGGGCTTGGGCGACAAGTGGTGGCGGAGGAGTCGTTGCCTGACCCGAGGATCGGTCGAGAGCGACGACGAAGAGTCCTGCGAGCAGCGCCGCCCCCGCCAGCGCGGCCTGGCGCTGGAGGACGGCCGGGCTCACCGGCTCGGCTGGCGGTCGAGCAGGCCTCCGAACGACTCCCGCACGAGCGAGTCGAACTCGCTTGGGAGCGCGCCGTCCGCATTCGCGAACTGTCGAAGGTGCACGAAGAGGAACGCCCACTCGTCGCGCCGCTCGGGATGGTCCGCGGCCTCCGCCCTCGCCAGCCGCTCGAGGTCCCAGATGTTCCACTGGCGCGGCTGGTGGCTCCGCTGCGGCAACGCCACGACCTGCGCCTCCGCGGCAGGCGGGGCGGGTATCGCGGTGACCGCCGCCGGCTCCTCGGCGGGCGGAGGAGGCACGGCACGAAGACGCTTGCGTCGCGCCCAGCGCGACTCCGGACCCTCGGGCTCGGCCTTGGAAGGGAGGACCGCGATGGACGGCGCCTCAGCCTCCGGCTCAGCCGGCGGCCCGGGCTCAGCTTCCGGCTCCGGCTCCGGTTTTGCCTCAGGTTCTGGTTCCGGCTCGGGCTCAGGTGGCGGAGGAGGCGGCTCAAACCGCGGCTCGGGCGGGGCGAGATCCGGAATCGGCTCGGGCTCGGCCTCGAGCTCCGCGACCGGCTCGGGCTCGACAGGCAGGACCGGCGGCGGCACGGCCCCGGCCGCCACGGCAGTCCCATCGACGATCGCGACGGGCCCGCCGGCGGAGCGCCAGGCGAAGTACTCGATCGCTGCGGCGATCACCCACGCGAGGGCGACGACCGGGAGAGCGACCGCCAGGCGCAGATCGGCGAGCCAGACCGCCACCGCCACGAGGGCGATGAAGATCATGAGCGCGACGAGGCGCAGTGTCGAGACGAATGGCGGCACGCTTCGGTGCCGAAAAGCCTACGCGCTCGACGGACTGTCGTCCGGCGAGTCGGGCTCCTCTTCCTCAGCTGCCTCGGCGGCGGCCGAAGGGCTGCTCGGAGAGCGAGGCTCCTCGGTGTCTGCCTCGGGGGGCTCTTCCGGCTCAGGCTCGCTGGGAGTCGGGACGACGACGGGCTCGGCGGCCGTGACCCCACTTGGCTTGGGCACGGAGCTCTGGGCCGCGCGGACGATCGCGTCCACAGCCTCCTGGATGGCCGCCTCGCCGTGGCCGGCGGCGGAGAGGAGCTGCTCGGCGCCCATTCGCGCCCGCTGGACGATCACGTCAGCCTGGGCACGCGCCCATTCGAGCGTCTGCTCGACCTCGGCGCGGGCCGAGTTCGTCAGCTCGGTCGCCTGGTGGCGGGACTGCTCGAGGAGCCGGTTGCCCCTGGTCTCGGCATCCTGGAGCTCAGAGCTCGAGTCGCGATTCGCCTTCGTCAGAATCTCGCGCGCCTCGTTGCGGGCGGCGTTCAGGATCTCTCCGCGCTGCCGCTCGGTCTCCTGGCGGATGCGTGCGATCTCGGCCTCGCGCTGCTGAAGGTCCATCTGCGACTCGCGGATCTCCTGCTCGGCCTTGCCGACCTGCTTCGCGGCGGCTTCCTGCGCGTCGCGCTCGATCGTGTCGGCGAACTCCGCCGCCGAGCGGATGAGGTGCAGCGCGTCCATGCGGACGGCGTGGCCGGACGGCTCGGTGATCGCGCTTCGCGGCGCTGCCTGCAGCACCCGAAGCTGCGCCTGTAGCGCCGTCACGTGCCGGCGGAAGGCGTCGAACGCCTCGCCGACCTTGTCGCGGTCGAAACCGTCGCCCGCCCGCGGGAGATCTTCAAGCCGGGGGAGCGGCGTCAGGGCCGACCCTCCAGCGCGACTTGGATCTTGACTCGACATCTGCTCTGTGCCTCCACTCCCCCGCTTGCACCACGGGTCTCGCCAGAAAGTATGACTAGCTCATCGGCCGGTGGGACCGCTTTCTTGACCGACTCCGGGCCGGAGCTGAATTCCCAGTTCCCGCAGCTGTTCCTCCTCGACCTCGGAGGGCGCGCCGCTCATCGGGTCGACCCCCGCCTGGTTCTTCGGGAAGGCGATCACGTCGCGCAGGTTCTGCTCGCGCGCCAGGACCATCATCATCCGGTCGATCCCGAACGCGATCCCGCCGTGCGGGGGCGCGCCCATCGCGAGCGCGTCGAGCAGGAACCCGAACTTCGTCCGCTGCTCCTCCGACGAGAGCTGGAGCAGCGAGAAGACGCGCGCTTGCAGCTCGGCCTCGTGGATCCTGAACGAGCCGCCGCCCAGCTCCTGCCCGTTGCCGACGAGGTCGTAGGCATGCGCGAGCGCGCTCCCGGGGTCCTCGTCGAAGGTGTCCTCGAACCCCGGCGCCGGCCGCGTGAAGGGATGGTGGACGGCAGCCCAGCGCCCGTCCTCCTCCGACCATTCGAACATCGGGAAGTCGGTGATCCAGACCCACTTCCAGGTCTCCTCGTCGATGAGCCCGAGCTCGCGGCCGATGTGCAGCCGCAGTGCGCCGAGCACGCGTGAGACCATCTTCGGCTCGTCGGCGGCGAAGAGGACGCTGTAGCCGGGCTCGCAGCGGAAGAAGGCGAGCTCCTCGTCCGAGAGGAACTTGGCGATGGGCGAGCGCACCTCGCCCTCCTCGTCCCAGACGAGATAGGCGAGCCCCTTCCCTCCCCACTCCTTCGCCACTTCCTCGAGCCGCTGGAGCTCCGCGCGGGAGAATGCCTGCGGCACGCGCAGGAAGCGAACGCAAGGCGCGCCCGCGAAGACCCCGAACTCGGACGTGCGCGTGATCTCCGTCGCGTCCTCGATCTCCAGGCCGAAGCGGAGGTCCGGCTTGTCCGATCCGTAGCGCGCGTCGGCCTCGCTCCACGTGAGCCGCGGGAAGGGGACCTCCAGCTCGACCTCGAGGCAGTCGCGCCAGACGGTCTGCGCCATCGTCTCCATCAGCGCGAAAAGGAACTCCTGGTCGGGGAAGGCCATCTCGACGTCGAGCTGGGTGATCTCCTGCACCCGGTCGGCGCGCAGGTCCTCGTCCCTGAAGCAGCGCGCGATCTGGAAGTAGCGGTCGAAGCCGGCGATGACGAGCAGCTGCTTCAGGATCTGAGGCGACTGCGGGAGCGCGAAGAAGCGGCCCGGCTGGAGGCGGCTCGGGACGATGAAGTCGCGCGCGCCTTCCGGGGTCGGCTTGAAGAGGATCGGCGTCTCGATCTCGAGGAAGCCGCCCCCCTCCATCGTGCGTCGGATCGCCGAGACCATGCGGCTCCGGAGGCCGATGTTGCGCTGCATCTTCGAGCGGCGCAGGTCGAGCCAGCGGTAGCGGAGGCGGAGCGTCTCGTCGACGCCCTCCTCGTCGAGCTGGAACGGGAGCGGAGTCGCCGTGGAGACGATCTCGAGCGTGTCGACCTGGAGCTCGACCTCCCCGGTGGGGATGCTCGGGTTGACCGCCTCGGGAGCGCGCGGCACGACCTCGCCCTCGCCGCGGAGCACGAATTCGTTCCGGACGGCGTGAGCCTTCTCCGCTGCCTCGGGAGCCCGCTCCGGGTTCATGACCAGCTGACAGATGCCGCTCCGGTCGCGGAGGTCGACAAAGACGAGCCCGCCGTGGTCGCGCCTTGAATCGGCCCAGCCCGCGAGGGTCAGGCGCTGCCCGACGTGTTCGGGGCGCACCTCGCCGCACATGAGGTCGCGCCAGGTCAAAGCAGGGCCTCGACCTCGGCGAGGCTCGCAGCGCCGACTTCCTCCGCCCCCCGCCGTCGCACGCGGTAGCCGTCGCTCCCGGCGATGACGACGACCTCCGCCCCCAGCCGGCCGGCTTGGGTCAGCTGGCCCTTCAGCGAGCGGCCGGCGTAATCGGTGTCCGCAGAGCGGCCGGAGGCGCGAAGCTTCGCGAGGAGCGGGAGGATCGCTGAGCGCTTCGCCTCGTCCTCGAGCGCGAAGAAGACGTCGATCGCCTCTCCCGGCGGCTCGCGGTCGCCGAGCGCGAGATGGAGCCGCTCGATCCCCGCGCCGAACCCGACCCCTGGGGTCGGCGGGCCGCCGATCTCCTCGACGAGGCCGTCGTAGCGCCCGCCACCTGATATCGAGCTCTGCGCGCCCTCGTCTGGGCCGACGAACTCCCAGGCGGTCCGCGTGTAGTAGTCGAGCCCGCGTACGAGCCTCGGGTCGACCTCGAAGTCGACGCCGTAGCCCCTCAGGTAGGCCTGGACGCGGTCGAAATGCACACGGCACTCGTCGCAGAGGAAGTCGGCCAGCCTGGGGGCGTTGGCGAGGGCAGCCTGGACCTCGCGGCTCTTGACGTCGAAGACGCGTAGCGGGTTCGTCGCCCGCTTCTCCCTCGCCTCGTCGTCGAGCAGGCCGTCGTTCGCGTCGAGCCAGGCGACCAGTTCCTCGTAATAGCGGGGACGGCAGTTGGAGTCGCCGACCGAGTTGATCCTGAGCTCGTAGTCGGAGATCCGGAGCTCGCGCAGAAGCTCCGAGTAGAGCTGGATCAGCTCGGCGTCGATGGCCGGGTCGGCCGACCCGATCGCCTCGACCGACAGCTGCCAGTGCTCGCGGTAGCGTCCCCGCTGGGGCGCGCTGTAGCGATACATCGGGGCGATCGTGAAGAGCTTCACCGGCTGCGGGTCACGGTGCATGCCGTGCTCGACGTAGGCGCGACAGATCGGCGCGGTCGCCTCGGGCCGGAGCGTCAACGAGCGGTCGGAGCGGTCCGCGAACGTGTACATCTCCTTTTGGACGACGTCCGAGCCGGCACCCGAGGTGCGCTGGAAGAGCTCCGTGTCCTCGAAGGCGGGCGTCGTGATCGGCCGGTAGCCGTACGTCTGGCACACCTTTTCCGCGGTGCCGACGATCTCGTCCCAGTGCGGCCAGTCCTTCGCGAGGACGTCGTGCGTCCCCCGCGGTGCTTCGAGCTTCACTGGCTGACGGCTCGGAGCTCGCCGAGAAACGGATTCGTTTCGAGCTCGCGGCCGAGCGTCGTCGGCGGGCCGTGGCCCGAGTAGACGACGGTCTCGGGCGGAAAGTGCTCGAGCAGGTGCCGAATCGAATCGAGCAGCGTCTCCCAGTCGCCGTCGGCCCGGTCGGTGCGTCCGACCGAGCCCGCGAAGAGGACGTCGCCCGAGAAGAGGGCGCCGTCGGCGGCGTAGGCGAGGTGGCCGGAGAGGTGCCCGGGAACCTGGATCGTCTCGAACTCGATGCCCGCCAGATCGAGGCGCTCGTCTCCCTTGAGCAGCACGTCGGGCGTGAACGACTCGAACTCGACGCCGAGCTCGGGCGCGAGATCGTTGATCCGCTCGGCCCGGCCCACGTCGCCCTCCGTCATGTGTATCGGCGCCCCGGTCGCGTGCGCGAGCTCGGCAACGCCGCCGATGTGGTCGATGTCGGCGTGCGTGACGAGGATCGCCACGCAACGGGCGCCGTCGAGCGCCTCTTTGATCCGCCCGGCTTCGCCCGGCCAACCGGGGTCGACGACCACTGCTTCGTCCGCGTCCGGGCGCCTGACGACGTAGCAGTTCATCGCGTACGGGCTCAGCTCGAGGCGGCGGACGTCGAGAGTCATCGGGCGCTCAAGTCTAACGGGGCACCCCAGCTAGACTGCCCCGCGATGGAGAGCTGGCGGCTCCCCGAAATCTCGACTCCGCACGGGACTCGATCGCCGGTCGTCCTGAAGAGCGAGGACGAGGCCCGCGCCGTCCTCATCGGAATCGACGCCGGCCAGCAGCTCGGCGACCATCAGGTCAAGGAGCACGCCTGGCTCTACGTGATCGAGGGCGCTGCTCGGATCGGCGCGGGCAGCGAGCAGATCGACGCGCCCGCCGGCACGCTCGCGCATTTCGAGCCGGACGAGCGCCATTCGGTGGCGAGCGACGGGGGCGCGAAGATCCTTCTCTTGCTCGCTCCTTGGCCGGGCCCGGGCCACTACCGCAGCTAGCTAGCGCTCGAAGAGAAGGAGCGCGAAGCCGAGCGTGTCGCGGCCACCGAGGGCCTGGTAGCGCTCGCGACCGGCGGCGACCCACTCGCGGAGCTCGGCGACCCCCTCCTCGCCCTCGTGGGCGTCGGCGTAGCGCTCGCCGTTTCGCGCCCACGCGTCCTCGTAGGCGTCCCAGTCCTCGACGCTGCTCGTGACGGCGCGCTTGAGCTCGAGCCTGAGGTCCTGCGCTGCCTCGATCGTCCCTTGGTAGTCGCGGAGCTCTTCCCGGGCTGCGCCGAGCGCGACGAGGTACTCCGCGCTCGGCTCCTCGCGCCAATACCCCTCGCCGAAGAGGAGCTTCCCGCCCGGAGCGACGAAGCCGTAGAGGACGGCAAGCGTCCCACCCACCCCGCCCCGAAACGACACGCCGCCGGTGCTGACCACCAGGTCGAAGGCGCCCGGCTCCGGGTCGTACTCGCGCACGTCCTGCTCGAGGAGCATGACCCTGGACTCGGGCACGCGCGCCTCGGCCTGCCGCCTCGCCTCGGCGAGGATCGCCGGCGAGCGGTCGAGGCCGGTGGCACGGACATCGGGATACCGCTCGACGATGCGAAGGAGCACCTCCGCCTTCCCGCACCCCAGGTCAAGGACGTGGGCGCCGGGCTCGAGCTCGAGCGCTTCGATCATCTCGTCAACGTCCTCCTCTGCGAGCGGGTTCATGAAGGCCAGGCCCTCATGGGCTATCGCGGAGAAGTCGAGGCTGTCCAACTAGCCGGCGCCCGAACCGCCCTGCTGCCGCTTCGAGTAGACCCGGTAGATGATCGTGTCGACGAGGTAGCTGAACGGGATGAAGAACGCGACCAGAGTCACGCCCGTAAAGATCTTCGCGCTCGTGCTCGCGTCCTTCCCGCTCGTCAAGAAGACCACGAGGAGGATCAGCGGAGCAAAGATGGCAGTGCGCTTGGCGACCCGCCCCATGGAGGGCTTCGGGACACCTCGTCCGCCGCGACCTCGCGCGGGCCGCGCCGAGCTCTTATCGGCGGGCTTGGCGGGCTCGACAGGTCTCTCCACCGGAATCTCCTCGCCGTCCTCCGTCTCGATCACGTATTCGTACTCGTGACGCTGCAGCTTCTCACGGCGGCGGCGTTGCTTACGGCTCGGCATGGCCCGATTATGCCGCGAGCGCCCCGCGCTTGATGACCCGGCTCACATGGTTTCCGCCCATGTGGTAGGCCAGGTACCGCCAGTCCGGCGCGTCCAGGAGGACGACGTCCGCCTGAAAGCCGGGGGCGAGCCGTCCTATTCGCTCTGCGCGGCCGAGCACGTGCGCCGCGTTGACGGTGCACGCCGTGAGCGCCTCCGCCGGGCTCATCTTCATCTGCGTGCAGGCGAGCGAGCAGACCAGCGGCAGGCTCTCCGAGAACGCGCTCCCAGGGTTCAGGTCCGTCGCCAGCGCCACGATCGCGCCGGCGTCGATCAGGGCCCTCGCGGGCGGCATCGGACGATCGAGGAAGAGCGCCGCAACGGGCAGGAGCACGGCCGCGACGCCGCTCGCGGCGAGGTCGCTCACGCCTTCCGGTCCGGTTACCTCGAGGTGGTCGACGCTCACCGCGCCCAGCTCGACCGCAAGCTGGACGCCACCGCTCTCGGTGAACTGGTCCGCATGGAGCCGAAGCTTCAGGCCGGCGGCCGCGCACGCCTCGAGATAGCGACGAGCCTGGGTCGCGTCGAAGGCGCCTCGCTCCACGAAGACGTCGGCGGCCTCAGCGATCGCAGCAGCCTCGGGAAGGACCTCAGCGAGGGCGAACTCGAGATACGCGTCGGCGTTCGGGAACTCGGGCGGGACCGCATGAGCCCCGAGCCAGGTCGGGTATCCTCCCGTGTCCCGGACAACCCGGAGCATTGCGAGCTCGGTCTCGCGGTCGAGCCCGTAGCCCGACTTCGCCTCGAAGGTCGTCGTGCCGGACCCGAGCATCCAGCCCCGGTGCGTGGCGAGCGCGGCCCCTAGGACCTCTTCGCCGGCAGCGCGCGTGGCCGCGACGGTGGACAGGATCCCGCCGCCCGCAGCGTGCAGCTCCTCGTATGACGCTCCGGCCGAGCGGAGCTCGAACTCGGTCACCCGCGAGCCGGCGAACACGGCATGCGTGTGACAGTCGACGAGCCCTGGGATCGCTGCGCAGCCGCGCCCGTCGACCTCGACGACGTCACGAAGCGGCTGGAGGTCGCGCATGCGGCCGACGGCGACGATCCGGTCGTCAGCGCAGAGGACAAAGGCGTCCTCGACGACCTCGAGCGCTCGCATCGCCTCTCGTCCGCGCACAGGGGTCTCCGCTCCCGCCGGCGAGACGGCCTGCGCGAGGTCGCGTATGAGCAGGTTGGCCAACGGGCTCAGGAGCCCGGAACTTCGAGCCCGTGCTCGCGCGCGGCCTCTTTCGCCTCTTCGTAGCCCGCGTCGAGGTGGCGGAGGACACCGATGCCGGGATCGGTCGTCAGCACCCGCTCGAGGCGCTCCGCGGCTTCGTCGCTCCCGTCCGCGACGACGACCATTCCCGCATGGATCGCGTTGCCGATGCCCACGCCACCGCCGTGGTGAACGCTCACCCACGTCGCTCCCGCGGCCGTGTTGAGCAGGGCGTTCAGGATCGGCCAATCGGCGATCGCGTCAGATCCGTCCGCCATCGCCTCGGTTTCGCGGTACGGCGAGGCAACGGAACCCGAGTCAAGATGGTCGCGGCCGATGACGACCGGCGCGGTCACCTGCCCCGAGCGGACGAGGTCGTTGATCGCGAGTCCCGCCTTGGCGCGGTCGCCGTAGCCGAGCCAGCAGATCCTCGCGGGCAGCCCCTGGAAGGCGACGCGCTCAGGCGCGAGATCGAGCCAGCGCTGGAGCAGCCGGTCGTCAGGAAAGAGGTCTCGCAGCGCCCCGTCGATCGTTGCGATGTCTTCCTCGTCGCCCGAGAGGACCGCCCACCGGAACGGCCCGATGCCGCGACAGAAGAGCGGCCTGATATAGGCCGGGACAAATCCCGGGTATGAGAAGGCTTCCTTTACGCCTGCCTGTTGCGCCTCCCCTCTGAGGTTGTTGCCATAATCGAAAACATAGCTCCCGGCCCGGACGTACTCGAGCATGCCTTCGACATGGCGCGCGATCGATTCGGAGGCGCGGCGCAGGTACTCATCGGGGTCGGATGACCTGAGACCGTCGGCTTCCTCGACCGAGAGGCCGGAGGGGACGTAGCCGTTGAGCGGATCGTGAGCCGCGGTCTGATCCGTGACGAAGTCGAAGTGCTCTCCGGCTCCCGCCAGCGCGGGGACGAGATCGGCTGCGTTGCCGAGTAGCCCGACCGAGAGGGCGCGGCCCTCGCCTGCCGCCGCGCGCACACGGGACAAGGCGTCCTCGAGGTTGTCTGCCTTCTCGTCGAGATAGCGGGTCTCGAGCCGGCGCTCGATCCGTGAGGGATCGACCTCGATGCAGAGCATCGCCGCGCCGACCATCGTGGCCGCGAGCGGCTGCGCTCCACCCATCCCGCCGAGCCCCGCGGTCAGGATCGTCTTCCCGGCGAGGTCGGGCGAGCCGAAGTGCTTTTCCCCCGCCGCGGCGAAGGTCTGGTACGTGCCCTGGAGGATTCCTTGCGTGCCGATGTAGATCCAACTCCCCGCGGTCATCTGCCCGAACATCGTCAGCCCGAGCGCTTCGAGACGGCGAAACTCGTCCCAGGTCGCCCAGCGGGGAACCAGGAGCGCATTCGCGATCAGGACACGCGGCGCCCCCGAGTGCGTCCGGAACACGCCGACCGGCTTGCCGCTTTGCACGAGAAGCGTCTCCTCATCACCGAGGGCGAGTAGGGAGCGGACGAGCGCTTTCAGGGCGGGATGGTTCCGCGCCGCCTTTCCGGAACCGCCGTAAACGATCAGCTCCTCCGGCTTCTCGGCCACTTCGCGGTCGAGGTTGTTCAGGAGCATTCGCAGCGGCGCTTCCGTCTGCCACGACCGGGCGTTGAGCTCCTGGCCCCGCGGCGCGCGGATGGTGCCGAGGTCGCCGCAAAGCTCCTCGACGACCGCTTCGACGTCACGAACGCTCACGCGAGCTCCCCCACTTCGGCTTCGACGGCCCCGACGAGAGCCCCGGAGCGGATCGACTCGGCCACGAGCTCGATGTCCGGAGCGAGCGAGCGGTCCTCGAGGACGGTCGGCGAGATGGAGCGCACATGGTCGTGCGCTGCTTTGGCCCCTGCGCCCGGCTCGAGCGGAGCGAGGAACTCCACTCCTTGCGCCGCCGCGAGCAACTCGATCGCGAGCGCCCGCTCGACGTTGGCGAGCACCGTCCAGCACTTGAGCCCGGCGGCGTTCCCCATGGAGACGTGATCCTCCTGACCGGCGCTCGTCGGGATCGAGTCCACGCTCGCCGGATGGCAGAGCACCTTGTTCTCGCTGACGAGCGCCGCGGCCACGTACTGCGGAATCATGAACCCTGAGTTGAGCCCGCCGTCGTGAGTGAGGAAGGCCGGCAGCCCGTCCGACAGGGACGGGTTGACGAGACGCTCCACTCGGCGCTCCGAGATCGACGCCAGCTCGGCCAGAGCGATCGCCATCGAATCGAGCGCGAGCGCGACCGGCTGGCCATGGAAGTTCCCGTTCGAGACGAGCTCGCCGCGGTCGACGAGGACCAGGGGGTTGTCGGTCGCCGCGTTCACCTCGACGGCAACTGTGTGCTCGACGTAGTCGAGAAGATCGCGGCTCGCTCCATGCACCTGCGGGGCGCAGCGCAGCGAGTAGGCGTCTTGCACCTTGTCGCACCATCGGTGGGCAGCGTTGATCGCCGAGCCCTCGAGAAGCCTGAGGACGTTGGCCGCAGAGGCGGACTGCCCCCGCAGAGGGCGCAAGGCGTGTATCTCGGGCATGAAGCTGACGCTGGAGCCCTGGAGCGCCTCGACCGAGAGCGCGCAGGCGATGTCGGCGCTCTTCGCGATCCGGAACGCGCGGACGAGGCCCAGTGCGCCGACCGCGCCCATGAACTGCGTTCCGTTGACGAGCGAGAGGCCCTCCTTTGCCTGGAGCCGCACGGGCTCGAGCCCAGCCCGCGTGAGCGCCTCGGCCCCGGGCACGACCTCACCGTCGTAGGTGGCCGAGCCTTCGCCGACGAGCGGAAGCGCAAGATGCGCCAGCGGTGCGAGATCTCCCGAGGCCCCGACAGACCCTCGGCTCGGCACGTACGGGAGCACACCGCGGTTCAGACACTCGAGGAGCAGCTCGACCGTCTCGATCCGCGCGCCCGAGAAGCCCTTGGCGAGCGCGTTTGCGCGGAGCACCATCGCGGCGCGGACGATCTCGTCCGCGTACGGCTCGCCGACGCCGCACGCATGGCTTCGAAGCAACCTGAGCTGGAGCTCCTCGGATAGCTCAGGAGGGATGGCCTTGGAGACAAAGCGGCCGAAACCGGTGTTGATCCCGTAGGTGTGCTCCCCGGACGATTCGGACGCCGCCCGGTCGACGAGCTCGCGGGCCGCGGCCATCCTCGTCCTGCCCTCATCCGAGAGCGCGGCCGGCGCACGGCCGACGGCGACCGACCAGACGTCGCCGATCGTGAGATCGTCTCCGTTGAGGAGAACTGCGGTGGCAACCGCCATCGTGACCAGTCTAGAACGCGCCGGACCGGAGCTCCGGCCCGAGGGAGGGAGACCGATGCGAGTTCACGTCATCAGCGACATCGAAGGGGTCGCGGGCGTCGTCAAGTCCGAGCAGGGCGACGGCGGGGAGTCGCTCTTCGAGGAAGCTCGGCGCCTCTACACCGAGGAGATCAACGCGAGCGTCCGCGGCGCCTTCAAGGGCGGAGCGACCGAGGTCGTCGTCATGGACTGTCACGGAGCGGGCAAAGGGTGGACGTTCAACTCGCTCTTGCCGGAGGCCCTCGATCCCCGCTGTGAGTGGGTCGTCCAAAACGAGTGGACGGAGTACACCGGCTTCCTCGAGGAAGGATGCGACGCGGCGCTCTTCGTGGGCATGCACGCGCGCGCGGGGGTCGCGGACGGTGTCCTCAACCACACGATCTCAGGCTCGGACATCTACGAGCTCCGCTTCAACGGAACCTCCGTCGGCGAGACCGGGATCAACGCCGCCCTCTGCGGGAACTTCGGCTGTCCGGTGCTCCTCGTCACCGGAGACGACGCCGTCTGCCGAGAGGCGAAGGAGCTCCTCGGAAACAGCTTGACGGCCGTTGCGGTGAAACTGGGGCTCGGACGCGAGAGCGCGCGAACTGTCGCGCCGCAACGTGCCCGAGAGCTGATCGAGGACGGTGCGAAACGCGCACTAGCCGACCTGAAGGCCGTTTCGCCCTACGACCCAGGACGGCCCTGTGAGATCGACGTTCTCCTGATGGGGTCGCATCTCGTCGAGCCGTACAGGCACCGCCACGGCATCGAGGTCGTCGACGGGCGGCGACTGGTCTCGCGGGCGGAGGACTGGTTCACGGCCTGGAGGCAGTTCTGGCCGATGCCGTGACTCACTCGTCGAGCAGGCGAAGCTCGAGGACATGCCGCGAGTCGAAGCCTTCGATCCTGAGGAGGCTGCCCGCCGCCTCGACCGCGGCGCCGGCGGGCATGAGCCCGACCAGCTCGCTGCCTGCGACCTCGGCGCCCCTCTCTTCCGCCTCGGCCGCGATCGTCGCCACGATCCGGTGGAGGGACGCGGCCTCCCAGTCGGTCACGTTCATGCTCACCTGAACGAGGCCCGCCTTCGGCAAGTCGAGGCCGAGAGCCCTGACCCCCGGGAAGCCGCCGTCGCGCTCGCGCACCAGGCTGGCGATCTCGCGCGCAGTGTCCACGTCCGCACCGCGGAGGTTCACGTTGAAGGCGATCAAAGGGCTGCGGACCCCGATCAGGACCCCGCCTGCGCTCGCGTGGAGCCTCGCCGGGCCGTGGTCGGGCACGATTTCGCCCTCATCCATCCGGCGCTGGAGCTCGTCGGGCCCCCCGCGCCGGTAGAACGCGGGCTCGCGTCCGTCGGCAGCCAGCCGCGCGTAGAAGAAGACGGGCAGACCTAGCTCAGCCCCCACGCGCTGCCCGAGCGCGAGCGCCGCGTGGCGCGCGGCCGACTCGTCTTCCGGCACGAGGGGAATAAGTGGAACGACGTCGGCGGCGCCGATTCGCGGATGGGCGCCGTCGTGCTCGCGCAAGTCGATCCGCTCTGCCGCGCGCGCTATCCCCGCGAGGAGCGACTCGACGAGATCGGCGCCCGACCCGACCATCGTGAAGACGGAGCGATGGTGGTCCCAGTCGGAGTGGATGTCCAGGAGCCGGGCGGGTCGCGACAGCGCGCTCTCGAGATCCGCGAGGACACCGGGGTCGCGACCCTCCGAAAAGTTCGGCACGGATTCGAGCGGTAAACGCACTCTTGCAGGATAAAAGCGCGCGGGAAGGCCGTCGATACACTCGACGTTGGGTCAGCTGTGGACCGCGAGAGGCATCCAAACCTGCACACGTTCGCCCGTTTGCTCGGGTTCCTCCGCCCCTACCGCTGGTCCCTCATCGTCTCCATCGTGCTCGCCGCCGCGTCGCAGGCGGCTACGATCGCGCTCGTCCGCATCACGCAAGACGTGATCGACCTGGCCGTCCGCCCGCGCGACGAGCACATGCTCCGGATGCTCCTGGGCGTCATCGTCGCGATCGGCTTCGTCAAGGCCCTGCTCCTGGTGGGCCGGCGCTTCATCTCGGGCCGGCAGGCTCTGGGCGTCGAGTACGACATGCGCAACGCGCTCTACGCGCACCTCTTGCGCCTCTCGTTCGGCTTCTACGATCGCCACCAGACCGGACAGCTGATGTCGCGGGCGACCGTGGACCTCCAGGCAGTGCGCTTCTTTCTCGGCTACGGCCTGATCTTCTTCTTCCAGCACGTCCTCACGATCGTCGGGGTCACGGCGATCATGCTCTGGACGGACTGGAGACTGGCACTCGTCGCGCTGGCGATCACGCCGCTCATCATCGCGCTCGCCTATCGCTACTCGAAGGTCTCGCATCCGGTGCTGCGCGACGTCCAACAGAAGATGGCGGACGTGGCGACGGTCGCCGAGGAAAACATCGTCGGCGTGCACGTGGTCAAGTCGTTCGCCCAGGAAGGCCAGGAGCAGCAGAAGTTCGAGCGGCGCTCCAACGCGGTCTTCGCACAGAGCGTCCTCGCCAACCGCCAGCGGTCGCTCTACGTGCCGATCCTCAGCTTCGTGCCGCTGCTCGCGCAGGCGGCGATCCTCCTCGTCGGCGGCTGGATGGTCCTCCACGACCGCCTCACGGTCGGCGAGTTCTTCGCCTTCAACCTCTACGTGACGATGTTGATCATGCCGCTGCGCATGCTCGGCATGTGGATCGGCCAGTCGCAGCGCGCGACCGCCTCCGGCGAGCGGATCTTCCAGGTCCTCGACGAGCCGGAGGAGATCGCGAACCGGCCAGGCGCGAAGGCTCTGCCGCCCGGGCCGGGGCGGATCGAGTTCGAGCACGTCTCATTCGGCTACGACCCGGCGCGGCCCGTCCTACTCGACCTCGACCTCGGTATCGAACCCGATCAGAACGTGGCGGTGATCGGCCACACCGGCTCGGGGAAGACCACGCTGACCGCTCTCGTGCCGCGTTTCTATGACGCGTCCGAAGGGCGAGTCCTCATCGACGGCGTCGACGTTCGCGACGTCTCACTCGCTTCACTCCGCTCGCAGGTGGCGATCATCTCGCAGGATCCGTTCCTCTTCTCGACCTCGGTGCGCGAGAACATCGCCTTTGGTGCCCCGGCGGCGACCGACGAGGAGATCGAATCGGCCGCCCGGCTCGCGCAGGCGCACGAGTTCATCGCCGACCTTCCGGACGGCTACGAGACGATCGTGGGCGAGCGCGGCATCACGCTCTCGGGCGGGCAGCGCCAACGGATCGCAATCGCACGCGCGATCGTCATGAACCCGCGCATCCTCGTCCTCGACGACGCGACCGCCGCCGTCGACGCGACGACCGAGGCGCGCATCCGGCTCGGCCTGCGCGAGGCGATGAAGGGGCGCACGACGCTCATCGTCGCGCACCGGCTGTCCACGATCTCGCTTGCGGACGAGGTGGTCGTCCTCGATCACGGCCGGATCGCCGCGCGCGGGACCCAGGCGGAGCTCGCCGACTCAAGCGCGGTCTACCGCGAGATCTACGAGCACGGCCTCGTCGACCGCGAGCTCGCCGCCCGGCTGGAGGCGACCGCGTGACGGGGACTCGGCACGAAGCGCGAACCACGTGCGCGGATTTCCGCGTTAGGCTCGCGCCATCGGGTTGGGGAGGTGGGTCTCCCTCGATCTCCCGCCCGAGTAACTGGAGGGCGCCATGAGGGTCTGGCAGCCGGGATCGCATCTCAGCATGCAGCGCGGCGCGGACGTCGACGACTGGTCATGGCGCCGCACCGCCCGCCGCATCTCTACGCTCGCCCGCCTAACCGCGCCTTACAAGCTCCGCACGACTCTCGCCGTCGGCTCGCTCCTCGCGGCGACCCTTGCCTCCCTCGCGCCTGCGTACCTGGCCAAGCTTGCCCTCGACGACGGAGTCCGCTCGCAGGACTTCCGGCGGCTCGTCGAGATCGTGCTCGCATTCATCGCCGCCGCCGTTCTGAGCTGGGTAATGAGCAGCGCACAGACGTACTTCACCGGCTGGACCGGCGAGCGGATCCTCGCCGACCTCCGGAACAAGCTCTTCCGCCACCTGCAGCGGCTCTCGCTCGGCTTCTACGAGCGCAATCGTGCGGGCGTCCTGATCAGCCGTCTCACGAACGACGTGGACGCGCTCGACCAGCTCGTCACGGACGGCGTCACGAGCCTCTTCCAGAACACGCTCATCCTCGTCGGCTCCGCCGCGATCCTCTTCGCCCTCGACTGGAGGCTCGCACTCGCCACGCTCGCAGTGCTCCCGTTCATGGCCGTGGCGACCGCCGCCTTCCGGATCGTCTCGTCACGTGCCTACCGCGCCGTGCGCGAGCGCCTCGGCCTCGTGACGGCCACGCTCGCCGAGGACATTGCCGGCATTCGCATCGTGCAGGCCTTCAACCGCCAGTCCGCGAACGAGCTTCACTTCCAGGAGGTCAATGCGCACTACCGGGAGGCCAACCATGTCACGGTCGTGACAAACGGCCTCTATTTTCCGTTCGTCGACTTCCTCGCGACCGCGGCTACGGCGGTCGTGCTCGGCTACGGGGGGTACCGCTACTTCGGCGGCGACATCACGATCGGAACGCTGCTCGCGTTCATGCTCTACCTCTCGAACTTCTTCGACCCCGTGCAACAGCTCTCGCAGCTCTACAACACGTTCCTCTCGGCCGTCGCGGCCCTCGACAAGATCATGGATGTGCTCGACGAGCAACCGGAGGTCGAGGACGAGCCCGGCGCACAGAACCTGCCCCCCATCGAAGGTCATGTCCACTTCGAGAACGTCGAGTTCGGCTATGGGAAGGGCGTGGAGGTCTTGCACGGCATCGACCTCGACGTGCCGGCGGGAACGACAGTCGCCCTCGTGGGACACACGGGCGCGGGAAAATCTACGATCGCGAAGCTGCTCGCGCGCTTCTATGACCCCCGCGGGGGCCGAATCACGATCGACGGCCACGACCTGTGCTCGATCACGCAGCAGAGCCTGCGCAGCCAGCTCGGGATCGTCCCGCAGGAGGGATTCCTGTTCGCAGGCACGGTCAGGGAGAACATCGCCTTCGGTCGGCCAGATGCCTCGGGGGACGAAATCGTCGCCGCCGCACGAGCGGTCGGCGCCGACGAGTTCATCGCGGAGCTCGAGAACGGCTACGAGACCGAGGTCGCGGAGCGCGGCGCCCGCCTCTCGCTCGGGCAGCGCCAGTTGGTGGCGTTCGCGCGGGCGCTCCTCGCCGACCCGAGCATCCTCGTCCTCGACGAGGCGACCTCGAGCGTCGACATCGGAACCGAGCGGCGCATCGAGGTCGCGCTCCGCACGCTCCTCGCCGGAAGGACGGCGTTCATTATCGCCCACCGGCTCTCGACGATCCGCAACGCCGACCTGATCGTCGTCCTCGAGCACGGGCGCATCGTCGAGCAGGGAACGCACGACTTGCTGCTCGCGCGCCAGGGCCGATACCTCTCGCTGTACGGCGACTGGGCGTCAGCCGCCGCCTGATCTACTCTCCCGCCACTTGCAGGCTGGCGATGTCATCGGCAAGGCGTGGGAGAGCTATCGGGCGCACTGGCGTCACCTGCTTCCGATCGCGTTCGTCTTCTACGCCCTCATCTCGCTCCTGATCCTCCTGCTCGGCGCGCTGCTCGGCTGGTTCGGCGCCGCGCTCGGCTCCCTCATAGGGCTGGCCGGGATCTTCTGGCTGCAGGGCGCCCTCGTGGTCGCAATCGACGACGTACGCGACGGGCGCGCCGACCTCAGCATCGGCGAGACACTCGACCGCGTTCGCCCGCGCCTGAGCACGCTGGCCCTTGCTGGCCTCCTGGCAGGCGTCGCCATCGGGCTGGGCCTCGTGCTCCTCATAGTCCCCGGGCTCTTCCTGCTGACGATCTGGCTCGTGATCGTCCCGGCCATCATGCTCGAGGGCTGCGGCGTCTCGGCCGCCTTCGCGAGGAGCCAGGAGCTCGTTCGCGGCTACGGGTGGTCGGTGTTCGGAGTCATCGCGCTGACGGTGCTCATCTACCTCGGGGTCGTCATCGCCTCCGGCCTCGTCCGCGACGCTTTCGACAGCGTATGGGCGAGCGTGGTCATCAACATCGCCGTCCAGACCGTTACGGCCCCCTTCATCGCGCTCGCCTGGACCACCACGTACTACCAGCTCAGGGATCTGAAGGGAGCGGAACCCGCAGCAGCCGTCTAAGCTCGGGATCGTGTCCGAGCTCGACAAGGAGACGGAGCAGCGGATCGAGGATCCGATCTCCGAGCAGGCGGAGGAAGAGACTCGTCTGACGCCCGCCGAGGCGGTCGCGCAGATGCGCATCAAGGTGCCGACTCGCGCGAACCGCAAGCTCGCGGCGCTCGTGGACAGAGTCAACGAGGACGAGCAGGTCAAGGCGTGGTGGCACGTCTCGAACGTGAACGCCGTCAAGCGCCTCGAGATCAACGACCACTCCTGGGTCCACATCCAGATCGTCACGAACATCGCGCTCAAGCTCCTGCGCCAGCTCACGAAGCACCACGTCGAGCCGGCGATGGTGGAGGACTACGGGATGAGCCGGGACGACGCCGAGATCGTGGTCGTGCTCGGCGCCCTCCTCCATTGCGTCGGCATGTCGGTGCACCGTGAGCGGCACGAGGACTGGAGCCTCTTCCTCGCCGAGCCGAAGATGCGCGAGCTCCTCGAGGGCCTCTACGATGAGCCCGAGCGGACTGTCGTGATCGTCGAGGTGCTCGGTGCGATCACGAGCCACCGCGAGGACGGAAAGCCGCTGACCCTCGAGGCGGGCATCGTGCGCGTCGCCGACGCGCTCGACATGGCGAAGGGCCGCTCCCGGATCCCGTTCGAGCACGGGCGGGTCTCGATCCACTCGCTCTCGGCGGCCGCGATCGACAGCGTCCAGATCAAGGACGGGGAGAGTGCCCCGATCGCGATCGAGATCGCCATGAACAACTCGTCCGGCGTCTACCAGGTGGACGAGCTCCTGAAGGCGAAGCTCCGCGGTTCCGGGCTCGAGCCCTATGTCGAGGTCGTCGCCCGCATCGACACCGAGGCCGAAAAGAGCCTCATCCCGCTCTACCGCCTCGAGCTCTGAGCCGCCGGCGGCCGCTACAATGGCCGCGCCCTTGCGGGGTCGTCTAATGGTAGGACGCCTGACTCTGGATCAGGTAGTCAAGGTTCGAGTCCTTGCCCCGCAGCCTCACCGGAAGGAAGAAGGCCGCCCGGGAGAGCGGCCTTCGACGAGGAGAGGAACGACACCTTGCGGTATGGCGTCGGTCTCGTACTTCCTCGGCAGGTGCAGCACTCCTCTTTAGCTCGGGTTGAGTAGCCACGACGGAAGAGGCTCTCAAGGTTCGTCCTCATCCACCCGATTGAGACCTTTGAGGACACCTAAATCCTCCTGTGGCTCGGGGAAATGACCGCCAGCATGTCCCCAAGTGGCAGACGAGCGGCGGCCTGCCGGCCGCCGCTCCTCCTTTATCTCGATGGCGGCCGTGTTTCGCTACCCTGTCGGCCGTCGGGCGCATTCGTCTAGTGGCCTAGGACGCCGCCCTCTCACGGCGGTAGCACGGGTTCGAATCCCGTATGCGCCTCCTCTGCTTCCTCCTGTAGGTCCGCGCCGGCCGCCTGCCTAGTGTGGAAATCCTGCTTGGCGACTTCCACAGGGGACGCCTGGACGAGCAGACGTCGCGGCGCCATGTAGCCCTCGATGTCACCCTCATTGATCCACTTGATCACGGTCTCCAATTAGTCCCGACGGATCGCCGTGCCCGTCATGTAGTCGCTGCCGAGGGCGTCAGGAGAGGTGCCGGAGCAGGAACTCGGCGCAACGGCTGACGGTGCTGGGGCCGAATTGGGCGTGGGCCGCGCCTGGCTCGATGTCGAGTTCCGCGGTCGCTCCGGCCGAGTGCAGCGCTCGGTAGAGCGACCGTGACTGCGTCGCCGGC
>Ga0307296_10000100_pt1 | contig 34161 bp, 34 predicted proteins | sample ER_DNA_153_FD_194467 | JGI IMG/M metagenome (GOLD analysis project Ga0307296, IMG submission 194467) | Bulk soil microbial communities from the East River watershed near Crested Butte, Colorado, United States - ER_DNA_153 | ecosystem: Environmental > Terrestrial > Soil > Floodplain | place... | reverse complement strand
ACGGGAGCGACGGGACTCGAACCCGCGACCTCCGGCGTGACAGGCCGGCGTTCTAACCAACTGAACTACGCCCCCGCGAGCCGGAACAGTGTAGCGCTACGCGATCTCGGTCAGACCCAGCTGGCGCAACAGCGTGACCGAGTCCGAGTACACGTCCTTGCGGGCCACGAGCCCGTCGCGGATCGGGATCACGTCCATGCCGCGGTACTCGACCTTCTTGCCGGTCGGCGGCACCTCCATCCCCGAGCGCGTCATCGTCCCCTCATGGGTGCCGCGCGCCGTCCACTCCTGGACGACCAGGTCTTCGCGGATGTAGGCGCGGCGTGTCTCGAACGAGAGGTCGGGGAAGACCGAGAAGATCCCCGCGATCGCCTTCCCGATCTCCTCGCGGCCGACGTTGACGTCGCCCGTGACGTGGTTCTCGAAGATCGAGTCGTCGGTGTGCATCGCCACGATCGCGTCCACGTCGTGCGCTCCCCAGGCGGCGTTGTAGCGGTCGATGAACTCCTGTAGCTCCGAGCCGTCCACTGCAACTAGCCTAACCGGCTCGTGACCGTCGTCGACTGGGTGGCCCTCGCCCTCATCCTGCTTGCCGCGGTGGGCGGGGCGGTGCAGGGGCTTGTGTGGAGCGGCTTCTCCCTCGCGGGCCTGCTCACGGGCGCCTTCCTCGGCGGGCGGCTCGCTCCGCACGTCCTCGCCCACGGGGCGAGCTCGCCGTACGCACCGGTGGTCGCGCTGATCGCCGCGGTCGCGCTCGCCGTCACCTTCGAGGTGATCGGCAGCACCGTCGGAGCGATCATCCGCAGCCGCGAGCGTTCGCGGGGCCTGCGGGTGATCGACTCGGCCGGCGGCGTGGTTGCGGGTGCGCTGATCGGCCTAGGCGTGGTCTGGGTGCTCGGAGCGATGGCCATCCAGCTGCCGGGGCAAACGCAGCTGCGCCGCGCGGTGCAGCGCTCCGTGCTGGTTCAGCGCCTGAACTCGATCGTGCCGTCGCGCACGCTGCTGAATGCGCTCCGGCGCGTCGACCCGTTCCCGAACCTGGCCGGGCCGCCGGTGCCGACCCAGGCGCCGGACCCACGCGTCCTGGCGCAACCGGGCGTCCGCGCCGCTGCGCCGAGCGTCGTCCGCATCCTCGGCACCGCTTGTGGCCTCGGCGTCGAGGGCAGCGGCTGGGTCGCGAGGCCCGGAGTCGTCGTGACCGCCGCGCATGTCGTGGCCGGGGAGGAGGACACGAGGATCATCCCGCTCTCCGGCGGTTCGCTGCCTGCCGAGGCGATCTTGTTCGACCCGGACAACGACGTTGCTGTCCTGCGCGTGCCGGGCCTCACGCTCAAGCCGCTCCGGCTGGTCGACCCGCGACCGGGCACGCCCGTCGCGATCGTCGGCTATCCGGAGAACGGCCCGCTGGACGCCGTCCCCGGCCGGATCGGCAGCACTTCGAGCGTCTTCGCCGAAGACGCGTACGGCCGGCCGGTCAGGCGCACGATCACGAGCTTGAACGGACAGGTCCGCCACGGCGATTCGGGCGGCCCGGCGGTGGATGCTTCGGGCGCCGTCGAGGCGACCATCTTCGCCGCCCGGCTCGGCGGACCGGGCGGTTACGGCGTCCCGGCGTCCATCGTCCGGCGCGACCTGGCCGCCGCCCGCGGCCCGGCCTCGACCGGCCCCTGTGCGCGTTAGTCGAGCAGGTCGAGTGCCGCTTCGGGCTGCTTGAACGGCGGGATCACGTAGACCCCGGCCACCTTCTCGCGTGCCTCGGCGTAGAGCTCGCGCGCGAGCGCGAGACCCTCTGCACCCGCGTTGGCGCCCGCCTTGTCCAGCCGGCGCTGCACGCCCTCGGGCACGACGATTCCGGGCACCTCGTTGTGCAGCCGCACCGCGAGTTGGTAGCTGCGCACGTAGAAGATCCCGAGCAGCAGCGGCACCGGCCAGCCGCCGATCAGCTCCTCGAAGCGGTCGAGGTAGGAGAGGTCGAAGAGCGCCTGCGTCATCGCGAACCGGGCGCCCGCGGCGATCTTCTCGCGAAAGCGCTCGGCCTCGGTCTCGAGATCGTCTGCCGACGGGTTCACCGCGACCCCGAGGAAGAACGAGGTTGGCGCATCGATCCCCTTGCCGTTGTAGTCCTCTCCGCGGTTGAGCTTCGAGACGACCTGCGAGAGCCCGATCGAGTCCACCTCGTAGACGCCGCGCGAGCCCGGGTAGTCGCCGATCTCCGGTGGGTCGCCCGTGACCGAGAGCACGTTGCGGACGCCTTCCGCATGGGCGCCTAGCAGCTGGGACTCCAGGCCCATGATCGAGGTGTCGCGGGGAGTGACGTGCGGGATAGTCTCGATGCCGCACTCGCGCTCGATCGCCACCGAAGCCATGAGCGCGTTCGCCCGCGCACGGGCCATCGGGTTGTCGTTGATGTCGACGAAGCCGACCTTGCCGGAAGCCTTGAGGATTCGCGCGACCGCGAGCATCGAGTCGTAGGTGCCGCCTTTGGGCGGGTCGAGCTCGACGCAGGTGACCCACTCGCCCTCGCGCAGCTTGCGCGCGAGCTCCGTCTCCTCGGGCCCGCCGGCGAGCCTCGGCTCCGGTAGCTCGCGCTCCATCACGTCGAGGGGTGCGCTTGGCTCGCGCTCCTCTTCGACCGCCGATCGGATCGCGGCGATCTCGAGCGGCGTTGTCCCGCAGCAGCCGCCGATCAGGCGGGCGCCGAGCTGTCGCGCGTGCGCCGCGAACTCGGCGAAGTACTCCGGCGTCGCGTGCGGGTAGATGACGCGGCCGCCGCTCAGGCTGGCGAGACCGACGTTCGGCAGCGCCGCAAGCGGGGGGCCGCCGTCCCCGCCCATCGCCTCGAGCGCGGCGAGGGCGGCGTGGAGCCCTGCGCCGTGATTGGCACCGATCGCCGCCAGGTTCAGGGGGCGCAGGCGCTCGGCTGCCTCTGCGGCGCTTACGCCCGCGAGCGTCTCTGCGCCCTCGTCGAAGGTCAGTGTCGCGACGATCGGAAGCGACGAGACGCTGCGGACGGCCTCGATCGCGGTTTCCAGCTCGTCGAGCTCGTAGAACGTCTCGATCATGAACAGATCCACGCCGCGCCCGTCCAGCAGCAGCGCCTGCTCCGCGAAGACCTCACCCCGCTCCTCGGGCGGGATTGCGGCGAGCTCTCCCAAGGGACCGATCGAGCCGGCGATGAAGACCTCGCGGCCCGAGACCTCTCGCGCCTCCCGCGCCAGCTTCACGCCGGCGCTGTTGATGCGCTCGAACTCATCCTCGAGGTACTGCTGCGCCAGTTTCCGCCTGTTTGCGCCGAACGTGTTCGTTTCGATCAGGTCGGCGCCGGCGCGGATGAAGCTCGTGTGCAGGGTGACGACGCTCTCCGGTGAGCGAATGTTCGCCTCCTCGGGACAGCGGAGCCTCGGCACGGCGCTGGAGATCAGGACACCCATGCCGCCGTCGGCGACGACGATCGGGCCGGTGTCGAGACGCTCTTGGAATCGACTGCTCATGCGGGTTTGACTCTACTGAGGAAGTGAAGTGCGGCAGTCAACCGTGAAAGGGGGATAGATCAAGCGGTCGCCTCTCCTCGATACTCAACATGCAAACGACAGAGCGCCCCGATGCGGCGGGGGCTGCTCATCGAAACGGAGCGGGCCCGATGCGGCGGGGCCTCTCCGACCAAGCTACGGAGCGGGCCCGATGCGGCGGGGCCCTCCGGAGATGCAACTGCGGCTCTCCTTCACAGGAGACTCGGGCGGGGCCGGGCGGCGGCTCCGCCCGTAGTTTTTCTACGGCCGGAAGCTCAAGCTAGGGTTTCGGATTGCCGATTTGGGGAGACGACTCCCTGTGCCGGGGACTGACGGCAATCATCCTGCGGCGTACGGAGTTTCAGACGGCGGGCTTCGGCCCGCCGTCGGCTTTTCCAGCCGCGTCCCGGTGACTGTCACCGGTCGGGCCTTCGCGGAGGCTGCGGCTGGCGGTCGAGACAATGGCCAGTGCGAGCGTCCAGCCGGAGAGCGCCAGGATCGTCGCCCGGCCACCGACGTTCTCCAGCAGGAAGCCGCCCACGAGCGCCCCGAGCGGCGCACCCGCCATCGCGAGCAGGCCGGCCACGCTCTGCACCCTCGCCTGGAGTGCGTCGGGGACGACCGACAGCCGGTACACGACCACCGCCGAGTCCCAGCATGGCGCGAAGAACCACTCCACTGCAAGCACGGCGCCCAGCGCGAACGGATTGGTGAGAAACGCGAGCCAGGGCAGCACCAGCGCCTGCAGCCACGGGCTCGCCACGACGATCGCGCGGATAGAGAGCCGCCTCACGATGGCGGGCGTCACGAATGAGCCCAACAGGCCGCCGCCGGCCGCGATGCCGAGCATGGCGCCGACCTGGCCGGGCGACGCCCCGTGCTTCTCGGCGATCACGATCATCGAGAGGATCGTCGCGAAGGTCACGGGGAGGCTCGCGCTGCGCATCAGCGAGCACGCACGGAGGAAGCGATGCCGCCAGAGCCAGGAGAACCCCTCTGCGATCTCGAGGTGCAGCGGGCGCCGTGCCGCGGTGCGCTCCTCCTGAAACTGCTTGCGGATCAGGAGCAGCCCCACGGTCGAGGCGAGGTAGGAGATCGCGTCCACGAGGAACGGCACCGCCCGCCCGAGGCCGAAGAGCGCGCCGCCGATCGGCGAGCCGACCAGCGACGCTCCGAAGAACCGAGCCTCGTTCTGCGCCATCGCGGTCGTCATCTGCTCGGCGGGGACGACGTTCCGCAGCGCCGCCCGCTCGCCGACGAAAAAGAAGACGAAGAGCGTTCCCTCGATCGCCGCCGCGATCAGGATCTGAACGAACGTGAGCCGGTCGAGCCAGAGCGCCACGGCCACGCTTGCGAGCGCCAGCGCCCGGCCCGCGTCCGCCGCGATCATCACGCGCTTGCGGTCCCAGCGGTCGACCAGTGCGCCCGCGGGCAGCGTGAACAGAAGCCATGGCACCGTGACGCAGAAGCCCGTCAGGCCGGCCTTGGCCGGCGAGTGCGTCAGTGCCAGCACCAGCAGCGGGTACGCGACGTACGTGATCTCGGAGCCGACGGCCGAGACCACCTGGCCGCTCCAGAGAAGCATGAAGTCGCGGTTCCGCCGCAGCGGAACGAGAGGCTCGACCTCGGTTCCCTCAGTCGTGGACGACGCGGCCCTCCATCCCGCCTGCGACGGTCACGATCTGGCCGGTGACGTGGCCGGAGATCTCGTCCGAGGCGAGCGTGACAACGACACGGGCAACGTCCTCGGGCCGCGCGACCTTGCGCAAGGGCATCGTCGTGGTCACGCGCTCGAGCGTCTCGGGCGTAATCAAGCCGCGCGTCATCGGCGATTCGGTCCAGCCGGGCGCAACCGCGTTCACGCGCGCGCGAGGGGCGACGCGGACGACCTCGTTCTTCAGGCTCAGCAGCAGCCCGTGCAGGATCCCCGATTTCGCAGCGGCGTAGTCGGCGTGCCCGGCCTCGCCGAAGAGCCCGGCGGTCGAGCCGACGAGAACGAGGCTGCCGTGCCCGCTGCGATCGACGCCACGCAGGAACCCGCGAGCGGTCAGGAAGGTCGCGGTCAGGTTCGCCCGCAACGTCGCCTCCCAGCGCTCGAGCGGAAGCCGCCAGACCGGGACGTCCTCCTCGGGCCAGATTCCCGCGACCGCGGCGCAGACGTCGAGCGAGCCCGCGGCGTCGAAGAGCCGATCCACCTCGGCCTCTTCGGTCAGGTCGGCGCCGACGGCGAGCCCGCCGCCGAGCTCCTCGACCACCGTCTCCGCCCGATCCCGCCCACGGTGGTAGTGGACGACGACGTCGCACCCCTCCGCCGCGAAGGCGCGCGCGCAGGCCGAGCCGATCCCGCCCGACGCGCCCGTGACGAGGACGCGCTTCCCCTGGAGTCCGGTCTCCACGAATGAGAGGCTACAAGCGTGAAGGTCTTCATCATCAGCGACATGGAGGGCATCGCCGGGATCGTCAATCCGTTCCAGACGAACTCGGGCGAGCCGCTCTTCGAAGAGGGGCGGAAGCTCTACACCGAGGAGATCAACGCCACGGTGCGGGGTGCGAAGGCGGCGGGCGCGAGCGAGATCGTCGTGATGGACTGCCACGGCGCCGGCAAGGGGCACGATTTCAACTCACTGATCGCCGAGGACCTCGACTCCGACTGCGAGTTCGTCGTCCAGGAGGAATGGACCGAGTACACGGGCTTCCTCGAGGACGGAGTCGATGCGGCGCTCTTCGTCGGCATGCACGCGATGGCCGGCACAGGTGACGGGGTGCTCAACCACACGGTTTCCGGCGTGGACTGGCAGAACCTGTGGTTCAACGGCACGCAGGTCGGCGAGACCGGGATCAATGCGGCGCTCTGCGGCACCTGGGGCTGCCCCGTACTGCTGGTCACCGGCGACGATGCGGCCTGCCGCGAGGGAACGGCGTTGCTCGGCGACGGGCTCACAACCGTCTCGGTGAAGCAGGGCCTGGGCGTTAAGAGCGCGCGGATGCTCGCACCCAGGCGCGCGCGCGAGCTCGTCGAGGCCGGCGCGAAGGAGGCGCTCTCGAACGTGAAGGCGGTAGAGCCCTACGACCCGGGCAAGCCCTGCGAGATCAAGGTCGAGTACAAGTGGACCCAGCCGCCCTCGAAGCTCCGGTTCCGCTCCGGGGTCGAGCTGCTCGATTCGCGCACCCTCGTCTCCCGGGCCGACGACTGGTGGACGGCGTGGAAGCAGTTCTTCTTCTGACCGGCTTGCCTGCGCCGAATACGCCAAGCCGGAGCTCTCCGCCTCGGCCTCGACCGTCCCGTCCACTAACGTCCTTGTGCCCGGATGAACGTCGTCGTCGTGCTCGCACAGCCGCCCTTGCTCGAGGGCGGAGCTCCCGGTCGCTGCGCGATCGCGTTGCTCCGCGGCTTGCGCGCCCACGGCGTCGAGGTCTCGGCGATCGCGGCGCGCGGACAGTGGGCTTTCAACGGCCTGCCCCCGCTCGACCTCCCGCTCGAGGTCGTTGACGTAAGGCCCCAGAACGGCGGGTGGCGCGAGCGCGCACAGATGTTGCGCCGTCCGAGCGGCTACCTCAGTCGCGGCCCGTTCGGCGACCGGGTGCGGGAGCTCTCCGCTTCGGCGGACGTGCTCCACCTCGAGGAGACGCATACGGGATGGTGCGATCTCGGGCTCTCGGTGCCGTCGCTCGTTCATCCCCACCACCTGACGCGGCTTGACGCACGCCTACCGCCGCCGTGGCGAAAGGAGCTGTTCGGCGCTTCGCTCTCTCGCCCGGGCGGTGCTCGTCACGTTCGACGACTGTACGGTCGACCTCCTCGACACCGCGGCGCCGCTGCTCCGCGAGGCGGGCATACCCGCCGTCGCGTTCGCCGTCACCCGGCTCCTCGGCGGTACGAATGAATGGAGCCGCAAGGAGGCGCCGAGGCTGCGGCTGCTCGACCGGGACGGCCTGCACCGCCTCGCCGAGAGCGGCATCGCTGTCGGATCCCACACGCAGACGCATCGCCGGCTGCCCGGGCTCGACGCGGGCGACCTGGAGCGGGAGGTGGTGGGGTCGGCCGACGACCTGGCCGAGCTCGGGCTCGGCCGGCCCGCGCTGATCGCGTACCCGCACGGCGAGCACGACGCCGCCGCCCGCGCCGTCTCCCGGGATGCCGGCTACGTGGCGGGCCTGGCCGTCCAGCTGGGGATTGCCTGCCGCGAGGACGACCGGTTCGCCCTGCCGCGGATCGAGATCCTGCGCGACGATGCGGGCTGGCGCTTCCTCCTGAAGGTGGCGAGAGCGGGGAGGTAGCAGGGGGCCGCGCGCCTCAGCGGACGCGGCGCAGCCCGAGCAGCGAGATCAGGAACGCCGTGAAGAACACCTGGATCCCGGCGACGACGAGCGTCAGCGCGACGATCGCCAGCCGTTCCTCGGCGAGCGTGCCGAAGCCCCTGGACGCCCAGTCGGCGAGGATCACGTCGCCGTCGGACGCGTCTGACGGCCGCCGATCTTCGAGACTCTGGCGTAGATTGCGGCTGGTGCTGACACGGCATTCGCCTCCTCGCCCGGCCCCAGCGGATGACTGAGCGGTCGCTTGCCCGCGAGCTCGCCGAGGCGATCTCCTCGGGCGAGGTCGTGCCCGGGTCCGGCTGGGTCGCCGCCGTGTCCGCCGCTCTGGCTGCCGCGCTCGTGGCCAAGGCCGCCAAGCGCTCCGAGGGCTGGAGCGAATCGGCGGGCGCCCGCGCTCAGGCGATCGAGCTGCGCGACCGACTACTCGCGCTCGCCGAGCAGGATGCCCTGGTCTACGAGACGGCGCTGACCTCGCTCGAGCGGCGTGACGCCGGGCTCGCGCGCTCGCTGGCGAAGGCGGCGGAGGTCCCCCTCACGATCGGCGAGACGGCCGCCGACGTCGCGCTGCTCGCGGCCGAGGCAGCCGAGCGCGCCGACGGCTCGGCCCGCGCCGACGCCGCGGCCGCGGCCTGCCTGGCCGCCGGGGCGGCACAGGCAGCTCGGAGGCTCGTCGAGGTCAACCTGGCGACGGGGCCCGACGACGACCGGCTCGCCCGGGCAGGCCGCGCCGCCGAGGCGGCCGCGGAGGCAGCACAGCAAGCTCTCGCGACCGAGCCATAGCAGCGCTTCTCGACAGCCTTCTCTTCCTCGGCTCGCTGGCCGTCACGTTGCTCGCGGCGAGCTTCTTCGCCCGTAGGCTCGATCAAGTCGGGCTGCGGCTCGGCCTGCCGGAGACGGTGCTCGGGCTGCTGACCGCGCTGGCGGCCGATGCGCCTGAGCTCGCCTCGGCGATCGCGGCTCTCGTCAAGGGAGCACACACCGTCGGGGTCGGCGTCGTCCTCGGCTCCAACGTGTTCAACCTGGCGGCGATGGTGGGGCTGAGCGCGGTGATCTGCGGCAGGATCCGCCTCCACCGGGAAGCGCTGGCGGTCGAGGGCGCGGTCGGCCTGGCGGTGACGTTGCTCGTAGCCGCCCTCGTGACGAAGCTGTTCGGCGCAATCGTGACGCTCGTCCTGCTCGCGCTCGTCCTGATCCCCTACCTGCTGCTGCTCTCGCTCGGCCCCAGGCGCGTGACGCCCCGGCTGCGTGGCTTCTTCGGCGAGAGCCATCGCCCCGACCATGAGCTGCAGCACGGCGAGGCACTGCTCGTGCCCGCGCTGACGCTGCTCCCGGCCCTCGCGCTGATCGTCGCCGGGGCGACCGGGATGGTGACCGCGGCGCTCGACCTAGCCGATCGCTGGAGCCTGCCCGACGTGATCGTCGGCATCGTCGTCCTCGCGATCCTGACGAGCCTGCCGAACGCGTTTACCGCGGTCCGGCTCGCGCTGCAGGGCCGCGGCTCGGCGCTCGTGAGCGAGACGCTCAACAGCAACACGATCAACCTGGTGGGAGGGCTGGCGATTCCCGCGCTCTTCGTAAGCGTCAGCTCCACGTCAGGCATGACGCTGTTCGATCTCGCCTGGCTCGTGGCGATGACGGTCGCTGTGGTCCTGCTGCTCGGGCAGCGAAAGGGCATCGGCCGGTCCGGCGGCACCGCGATACTAGTGCTCTACGCCGTGTTCGTCGTCGTGCAGATCGCCTCCGTCTCCGCGTGATCGTCGCGCATCTCGACCTGGACGCCTTCTTCGCGGCCGTGGAGGAGCTGGAGGCGCCCGAGCTGCGCAAGAAGCCGCTCGTGGTCGGCGGCGACCCGCATGGGCGCGGGGTGGTCGCGACGGCCAACTACGTCGCGCGCCGGTACGGGATCCACTCGGCGATGTCCTGCGCTGAGGCCCTGCGCCGCTGCCCGCAGGCGGTCTTCGTCACCCCGCGGAAGCGGCTCTACTCGGACTATTCGAAAGTGGTCTGGAACGCGGTGCGGGAGGTCGTGCCGACGGTCGAGCGCACCGGCATTGACGAGGGCTACCTCGACGTTGGGGAGGTGGCGCCGAACTTCGCGCGCGCGCGCGCCGTAGCGGAGGCGGTGCAGGCGGCCGTGCGCGGCGCGACGAGCCTTTCCTGCTCGCTCGGCGTCTCGAGCTGCAAGGTCGTCTCCAAGATCGCGAGCGACCGGCGCAAGCCTGGCGGGATCACGGTGGTGCCGGCCGGCAAGGAGGCGTCATTCCTTGCGCCGTTTCCGGTGCGGAGGCTCCCGGGTGTCGGGCCTCGCGCGGAGGAACGGCTCGGCCGCGGCGGGGTCGAGACGATCGGCGCGCTGGCGGCGCTCGAGGATGAGCAGCTGCGCGGCCTGCTCCCGGGCAAGCTCGGCCCGCTGCTGCGCGACCGCGCGCGCGGGATCGATCCGCGGCGGCTCGACCTGACCTCGGAGACGGTCTCGGTCAGCGCCGAGGAGACGTTCGCGCGCGACGTGGCCGACGTCGAGCGGCTCCAAGAGGAGCTGCAGCGCCTCGCCCAGCACGTCGCCGAGCGCCTCGAAGCTGCGGGCCAGACCGGCAGGACCGTGACGACGAAGGTGCGCTACACGGACTTCTCGATCCGCTCACGCTCAACCTCGCTGCCGGTCGGCACCGACGACGCGGGGCGAATCTGGGAGTTGGCGTGCGCCTGCCTCGACCGTGCGCTCGCCGACCGGCCTGGGGCGCTACGGCTCGTCGGCGTCGGAGTCTCGGGCCTGGAGGCGCACCGCCAGCTCGAGCTCGCCTAGTCCTCTTCGGTGCTCCAGCGAGCAACGTCGCGGATGCTGACGATCCCGATCGTGTGGTCCTCCTCGACGATCGGGACGTGGCGGAACCCGTGCTCGAGCATGATCTTCGCCGCCTCGGCAGGCGTCGAGTCCTTCGACAGCGTCAGCGGATCGGCGGTCATCCACTCTCTGACGCGGGCCTCGCTCGTGTGCACACGGCCGGCGACGGCGCGCGTCAGATCGCGCTCGGTGACGATCCCGATCAAGCGTCCGTAATCGGAGACGACCGCCGAGCTGACGCCGAGCTCGACCATCTTCTGCGCGGTCTCGCCGATCGTGTCCTCGGGCGCAACGGTTAGAACGTCGCTGGTCATCAGTTCGCCGACGGTGCTCATGCGGGCGAGCGTACTACGCACGACGGTCTTCCGGGAAGACGTCCTAGGCCGCTACAAGCGCTCTGGTGCTGGTGAGCTCCGCGAGCAGCGCCGAGATCTCGTCGCGCGTCTGCTCGTCCACGAGCTCACCGTTCTCGTCGAAGCGCAGGTACGCCTCGGACACGAGCACCTCGGGCTGCTGCACCACGAGCGCGCCCGGGAACTCGAGCGCGTCCCGCAGCTGCTGCTGGGCGCGGGCCGTGCCGGCGAAGCCGGTCGTGGCGCCCATGATCGCGACGGACTTGCCGGCGAGCGGAGACGCGAGCGCCGGGCGCGAGGCCCAGTCGATCGCGTTCTTCAGCACGCCGGGGATCCCGCGGTTGTACTCGGGAGTCGCGATCACGATCGCATCGGCACGCCGGATTGCGTCCTTCAACTCCGTGACGGAGTCGGGATCGCCGGCAGCCTCGAGGTCGCCGTCGTAGAACGGCAATCCGCGCAGGTCGTGCTCCACGAGCTCGACGCCCTCGGGCGCAAGCTCGCGAGCGGCGCGGAGGAGGCCCCGGTTGTAGGAGCCCTCGCGGAGGCTGCCGGCGATTCCGAGGAGGCGCATCTCCGTTACGCCTCTTCCTTCATGGCCGTGACGGCAGCTGTGACCTCGACCGTGAACGGGCCCCAGGAGAATTCGCCGCGAGCATCCACGACGAGCTGCTCGGTGCCGGTCTGGGTGCGAACACCAACGCCACGGACCTTGCCCTCGAGCTCGACCTCGACCGGTGCGTCCTTGACGATCAGGTCGCCACGGACGAGGAAGCGCTCGGCGTCGAGCGGCTCGACGAACTTCGAGGCGAAATGGATCTCGGGGTACTTCTCGCCCTCGAGAAAGTCGGGGGAGAGGAGGTGGGCGTCGCGCTGCTCGTTGTCGGTGCGGAGGCCGGCGACACGGATCGTGCCCGTGATCGACGGTGCCTCGCCGCCCTCGAAGCGGCCCTCGACATCGATGAAGCGGCCGCTGGCGGTGCTGAAGCCCTCGGTCGTATCGGTGACCTGGAAGCCGACGCTCGTGTGAACTGGGTCGATCGCCCAGGTGCCGGCGGGGATGATCGTTGTGGTTTCGGTGGCTGACATTGGCGTAATCCTTTTGATCGGGTATACTTGAGTCGTCAAGGATATTAGCAAAGAAAGTTGCGCTGTCAAATAATGAGCACGCAAGCATCAGAGCCCCGAATCGCCCCAACCACGCCAGAACAGCGCGCGTGGGTTAGCCTCGCTCGCGCCCACGTCGCGGCCGTGCGCCGTTTCAACGGTGAGCTCGGCACGGCCCACGGGCTAACGATCAACGACTACGAGGTCCTGCTGCATCTCGCCCAGGCGCCGGAGCGGATGATGCGCCGCGTCGATCTGGCCAAGAGCGTGGTCCTCACACCGTCTGGGATCACGAGACTGCTCGAAGGGCTCGAGCGCAGCGGCTATGTCGAGCGAGCGTCCTGCTCGAGCGACGCGAGGGTCACGTACGCGCTGCTGACCGACGAGGGCTACGAGAAGTTGCGTGAGGCCTCCGCGACCCACATCGAAGGCATCCGGAGCCACTTCGAAGGGCGCTTCTCGCCCGAGGAGCTGGAAACGCTGGGCGAACTGCTCTCCCGCCTTCCGCTCGCCGACGCCGCCGACGAAGAGTGCGGTGTCTAGGAGCTGAAAACCAAAAAGCTCGCAAAGAGCGCGAAGGCGTTCGTTGGGGGTCTTGTCGGGCCGTGTCCTTCCGGCTAGGTTGCCTCTTGCGCCGAGCACGGAGCGCGAGTAGGTCGAAGCTCAGCCGAGAGGCCGTACGCGGAAGCGGAAGGTCAGTCGGCAGAGTGGACGAAAGCGAAACCGGCTCGGCGAATTTTTATGGTCCGATACAGCCGTGGCAGAGGCTGCAGCCGCACCACTAGCAGCAAGGACCGCCTGGGCACGGCACCTGGCGGCGCCCGTTCGCGACTACCTGCGGACGGAGACGGGCGGCGCGCTCTTCCTGCTCGCTGCGACGTTGGTCGCGCTCGCCTGGGCCAACATCGATCACGCGTCGTACGAGTCGGTCTGGACAACGGAGCTCTCGGTACGACTCGGCGGCGCGGGTGTCGCGCTCGACCTCCGCCATTGGGTGAACGAGGGCCTGATGGCGCTGTTCTTCTTCGTCGTGGGGCTCGAGGCGAGGAGGGAGTTCGATCTGGGCGAACTGCGGGAGCGGCGCCGGATCCTGCTCCCGGTGGTCGCCGCGCTTGGCGGCATGGCCGTTCCCGTCGCGATCTACCTGGCCTTCAACGCCGGTCACTCGAGCGCCGACGGCTGGGGAGCGGCGATGTCCACCGATACCGCCTTCGCGCTCGGGGTGCTTGCGCTCACCGCCCGGGGGCTTCCCATCCAGCGCTTGCGAGTGTTCCTGCTCTCGATCGTCGTGGTGGACGACCTGGTCGCGCTACTCGTGATCGCGACCGTGTACACGAACCACGTCCGGGTGACGGCGCTGCTGGCGGCGCTCGCGATCTTCGCCGGAGTGCTCGCCATCCGCGCTGCCGGGGTGCGACGCGCCCCCGTCTACTTCGCAGTCGGTTTCGCCCTCTGGGTTGCCGTGCTCGAGTCGGGGATCGATCCGATCATCGTCGGGCTCGTAATGGGCCTTCTTGCCTATGCCTATCCGGCGGCGAGGATCGACCTCGACCGCGCGGCGCAGCTCTTCCGCGACTTCCGCGAGCAACCGACTCCGGAGCTCGCGCGCGAGGCGCGGCTCGGTGTCGACCTCGCGATCTCGCCGAACGAAAGACTCCAGCGGCTGTGGCACCCCTGGACGAGCTACGCCATCGTGCCGCTGTTCGCGCTGGCCAACATTGGCATCGAGATCAGGGGCGGCCTGCTCGAGGACGCGCTCACCTCGCCTGTCTCGCTGGGGATCTTCTTCGCCTACGTAGTGGGCAAGCCGGTCGGGATCCTGAGCGCGTCCTGGTTGGCCACGCGAAGCGGGCTGCGGCTGCCCGTCACCTGGCCGGGGCTGGCGGGTGCCGGCGTCACGGCCGGGATCGGGTTCACGGTTTCGCTATTGATCGCCACCCTTGCCTTCCAGGGCCGCGAGCTCGAGGAGGCCAAGCTCGGGGTTCTCGCCGCCGCGCTCTGCTCCGCGTTGCTGGCGTGGCTCGTCGCCCACGTGGTCAGGAGCCTTCCCGAGGAGCTGCGTTCACGCCAGTTCGCGCGCACGGCGGAGGCGATCGTCGACCTCGCGGCGCCGGTCGATCCAGAGCGAGACCACATCCGCGGGTCCGACGACGCGCCGGTCACCCTCGTCGAGTACGGCGACTTCGAGTGCCCGAACTGCGGCCAGGCCGAGCCGGTCGTGCGCGAGCTCTTGCGCGAGTTTGGCCAGGATCTGCGTTACGTCTTCCGCCACTTGCCGCTCGCTGACGTGCACCCGCGCGCGCAACTCGCCGCGGAGGCAGCCGAGGCTTCCGCAGACCAGGGCGCCTTCTGGCAGATGCACGACCTGCTCTTCGAGCACCAGGATGCGCTCGAGCCGAAGCACCTGATCTCCTACGCCCGGCAGCTCGAGCTCGACGTCGACCGGTTCACCGAGCAGCTACGCCGCCACGAGCATGCGGGGCGAATCGCCTCGGACGTGGACGATGCGGATCTGAGCGGCGTCTCCGGGACGCCGACCTTCTTCGTCAACGGCCTGCGGCACCAGGGCGCCTACGACATCGAGACGCTCACTGCAGCGGTGCGGGCCGCTCAGCGGCGTGTCGCGGGCTCCGGCGGTCGCTGAGGCATTCCGCCTAGGCATTGCATAGACTCGCTCGTTGGTGGCCGGATTGAGCAGAGCCGACCTTTTCGCGCGTGGCGGCAAGGGCGCCGCGCTTCTCGTCGCAGGCCCGGCGCTCGGCTTCGTGCCGGAAGCGGCGACTGCGGACACGTTCCCGGACGGCGATCTCGCCTACGCCCGGCTTTTCGTGACCGTCGAGTTGCTCGCACTCGATTTCTACGGAAGCGCGATCGCCTCGAAGCACTTCGACAAGGGCCGGCTCGCGGACCTGCGACACGCTCGCGCTGACGAGAAACAGCATTACGACTCGGCTGCCGCGTTCCTCGTCTCCGCCGGACAGGTTCCGGCAACGGCGACCGACATCGACTTCTCCTACCCTCGCGGCTCCTTCGTGTCGAAGCGTGCGATCGCCGGGCTCGGGGTCCGACTCGAGTCGATAGCTCTCGGCGGCTACCTCGGCGCGGTGGAGGGCTACGAGTCGAATGCCCTGAAGCAGCTCGCCGCGAGAGCAGCCGCGAGCGAGGCGCAGCATCTCAGCGTCTTCGCCGCCGAGGTCGGCGGGCGACGGATCGGGGCCGCGTTTCCGCGCCCGCTCACGATCGACCGCGTTTCCGGCGCCCTGGACGCATTCACGAGCTGAGGGAGGAGCGCAATGCCCAGACAGTTCTACTCGGCCGGTGAAGCTGCGAAGACGCTGGGAATCAGTCTCGACACGCTCCGGCGCTGGGACCGGGCTGGAAGGATCGAGACCGCGCGCGACAGCAGCAATCGGCGGATCGTCGCCGCCGCCGAGATCGACCGGCTACGCGGCAAGCCGGCTGATGCCCACCTCAGCGCGCGGAACCGCTTCAGCGGAACCGTCACCGACGTGAGGGTGGAGGGCCTGGTCGCGCAGGTCGAGCTGATGATCGACGAACCCGCCCATGTCGTGGCCATCGTGACCGCCGACGCCGTCGGAGAGCTCGGGCTCCGGCCAGGAATGCCTGCGACCGCAGTCGTGAAGGCGACGTCAGTGATGGTTCAGCACTCCGGGAAGGAGCCAAGGTGAAGCTCGCTCTCATCGCCGTCATCCTCGCGCTGACGCTGGCATCGGCGGCTCCCGCGGCGCAGCGTTCCTCGAAGGCGACGCTGACTGTGTACGCGGCTGCGTCCCTGACGGACGCATTCCCCAAGATTGCCCCAGCGGCTCGCTACTCCTTCGGCGGCTCGAACGCTCTCGCGGCTCAGATCAAGCAGGGCGCGCCGGCGGATGTCTTTGCCTCGGCGAACATGACGCTGCCGCAGCAGCTCCACGACGCCAAGCTCTGCTCGAAGCCGGTCGTCTTCACACGGAACAGGCTCGTCGTGATCGTGCCCAAGGCGAATCCGGCGAACATTCAGACCGTCTACGACCTCAGGAAGCACGGCGTGAAGCTCGTGATCGCCGCGCCCGGCGTGCCCGTCGGCAGCTACACGCTCCAGGTGCTCAGGAAAATGAACCTCTCGAGCGTGCTCTCCAACGTCGTCAGCCGCGAGACCGACGTGCGCGAGGTGCTCGCGAAGGTGGCTCTGAGAGAAGCCGACGCCGGCTTCGTCTACTCGACCGACGCGAGGACGGTCCCGGGCAAGGTGCGCGTGCTGAGGATCCCGGCCTGGGCGCAGCCCAAGGTGAAGTACGGGATCTGCGTCGTCTCCAGCAGCAGGAACAAGCCCGCGGCAACGGCTTTCATCAAGAAGGTCGTCGGCAAGGCCGGGCAGAAAATCCTGCTCAAGTACGGCTTCCTGCCTCGCATCAAGCCGAGGCGGTAGCCGTGATCCGACGCGGCCTGCTCGGGGCCTTCTTCTTCGCTGCGGCGACGATCGCGCTGGCGTTCCTGGCGCTGCCGCTGGTGGCGATCTTCGTCCGCGTCCCCCCGGGGCGGCTCATCCACCAGCTTTCGAATCCGGTCGTGACCGATGCGCTGGTGGTCAGCCTCAAGACGACCCTGATCGCGCAGGTGCTGATCCTGATTCTCGGCACGCCGCTCGCCTACCTGCTGGCGAACAGGCGCTTCCGAGGACGTTCGGTGCTCGTGACTCTGATCGAGCTGCCGCTCGTGCTGCCCCCCGCGGTGGCGGGGCTCGGCCTGCTGGCCGCGTTCGGCCGGGTCGGCCTGCTCGGCTCGACGCTGACGGGGCTGGGCCTCTCGATCCCGTTCACGCAGACCGCGGTCACCCTGGCCGTCGCCTTCGTTGCGAGTCCGCTCTACATCCGGACGGCGATCGCCGCCTTCGGGGCCGTCGACCCGGACGTGGTCGCCGCGTCGCGCACTCTCGGCGCGGGGTCGACGCGCACCTTCTTCCGCGTAGTCCTTCCACTCGCGCGCAGCGGCCTGGCCGCGGGCGAGGCGCTCGCGTTCGCTCGCGGCCTGGGCGAGTTCGGCGCGACGATCATGTTCGCCGGGAGCCTCCAGGGGGTGACCCAGACGCTCCCGCTCGCGATCTACTCCGCGTTCGACGTCAACTTCGACGTCGCGCTCGCGATGGGTGCGCTGCTCGTGGTGATCAGCGCCGCGCTCCTGCTCTCGCTGAGGCTGATCCTCTCGTGGCAACCCTCTCGGCAGACTTCTCGCTCGCTCTTCGCTCCTTTGAGCTGAGGCTGGCGCTCGACGTCGAGCGCACCGTCGCGCTCGTCGGGCCCTCAGGCGCCGGGAAGAGCACGATCCTGCGCGTTATCGCCGGTCTCGCTCGGCCCGACTCGGGGCGCGTGACGCTGGACGGCGACGTGTGGCTCGACGTGGCACGACGAGTCGACCGCAAGCCCGACGAGCGCCGCGTCGGGCTGGTGTTCCAGGAGTACGCCCTCTTCCCGCATCTCAGCGTGCAGGCAAACGTGGCCTACGGCGGAAAGGAGCGCGCCGGCGAGCTCCTCGAGCGGTTCGGCATCTCCCACCTGGCCCGGACGCGGCCGGGCGAGCTCTCGGGCGGCGAGCGGCAGCGCGTCGCCGTGGCGCGTGCCATCGCCCGCGATCCCGGCGTGCTGCTCCTCGACGAGCCGCTGGCCGCTCTCGACGCTCACACGAAGGCCGATGTGCGGGTCGAGCTCCAGCAGCTCTTGCGCGAGCTCGAGCTGCCGGCGCTGATCGTCACGCACGACTACGAGGACGCGGCCGCTCTTGCCGACACCGTGGGCGTCATCGTCGAGGGCGACCTCCGCCAGCTCGGCTCGCCACGCGAGCTGGTCGCACGGCCGCGCGACCCGTTCGTGGCCGCTCTCACGGGCGCGAACCTCCTCCACGGCCTGGCCGCTCCTGCGGACAACGGGTTGACGAGCGTGCGCCTGGAGAGCGGTGAGCTCGTCTACTCGACCGATTCTGGTGACGGCAGCGTCGGCGTCGTCGTCTACCCCTGGGACGTCTCGATCGGGCGCGTCCACACGGACGACTCGGCCATGAACCTGCTTCGCGGTGAGATCGCCTCCGTCGTCCATCTCGGAAACCGCGTTCGAGTTCGAGTCGGCCCGCTCACCGCCGAGGTCACGGCCGCGTCGGCCGAACGGCTCGAGCTCGCGCGGGGCGGTTCCGCGTTCGTCTCGTTCAAGGCGACCGGAACGCGCCTGGTACCGCTCTAACAAAAAGGTTCACCGAGCCGGTTACGCTTTCGTCCACCGTCTCCAATGACTTTCCGCCTCGGTCTTGCGACCTCCGCGTACAACCTTCGGTTACGGCTTCAACCTACTCGCGTCCCGTACTCGGTGCACCGGGGAAGCTAAGGGCCAGCCGCCCGGATAGCAAGAGGCTCGTCGGCGGAAGTTCGCAAAGACCGCAATCTTTCGGAATATCCACAGAGCCGGTACGTTGTATTACTTGCCGGCGGCGAGCACGGCGTCTGCGTCGCGCGACGCAGCCGGAGAAAGCCCGACGACGAAGGAAGTGAGGAAGAAACTGAGCACCACGCTTGAACTTGTAGTCCCCGAGTTTCTCGAGGATGCCGAGGACCACGGATCGATCGAGGAGAACGCCCTCGAGGCGTTCGCCCATGAGCACGATCTCGACGACGAGGAGCTTGCCGAGCTCCGCGCCGAGCTCGAGGCTCGCGAGGTCGAGATCGTCGTTCCGGCGCCCGAGGAGCCGGTCGAGCGGCGACCGGCGCGCGTCGAGGCTCCGGTCCCGACCGACGCCCTCTCGCTGTTCATGCACCGGGCGGGCCGTTTTCCGCTGCTCACTGCGGCGGAGGAGGTTGCCCTGGCCAAGCGCGTCGAGCGCGGCGATGCCGCCGCGAAGGAGCGCATGATCAATTCGAACCTGCGCCTGGTGATCTCGATCGCCAAGCGCTACCAGCGCAAGGACATGCCGCTGCTGGATCTCGTCCAGGAGGGCGTGATCGGGCTGAACCGCGCCGTCGAGAAGTTCGACTGGCGGCGAGGCTTCAAGTTCTCGACCTACGCCACCTGGTGGATTCGCCAGGCCTGCCAGCGGGCGATCTCGAATCAGTCTGCGACGATCCGGATCCCGACGCACGTCAACGAGCGGCGCCTGAAGCTCACCCGTGCCTCGAACCGGCTGGAAGCGAAGCTCGGTCGCAAGCCGACTCGCGAAGAGCTGGCCGAGGCCACCGAGCTCTCGCTCCTGCACGTGGAGGAGGCGCTCGACGCGGTCGAGGCGTCGGTTTCCCTGAACCGGGAGATCGGCTCCGAGGGCGACGGCGAGCTGGGCGACCTCTTCGGCGATCCCTCCGCGGAGAGCCCTGAGGAAGAGGCCGTCGATTCGCTGCGGCGCGGCGAAGTCCGGCGCGCGATCGCGACGCTGCCCGAGCGCGAGCGTCGGATCATCGAGCTGCGCTTCGGCGTCGACGGCGAGCCGACGGCGCTCGAGGCGATCGGCAAAGAGCTCGGCATCACCCGCGAGCGGGTGCGCCAGCTCGAGGCCGAGGCGCTGACGAAGCTCCAGCACGAGCTGGCCGAAGCCGCCTAACGCACAGACCTCGTTGCAGCCTCGCAGCATGGCGGCATAGCATTGCCGCCATGCTGCTGAGCGAGGTGGGGTACGCACGGCCGGCGACGCTCGAGCAGGCTCTCGGCGTCCTCGCTGAACACACTGGCGGGCGCGCGCTCGCGGGCGGGCAGACGCTGATCAACGTCATGAAGGCGCGGGCGGCGTCGCCTGACGTGCTGGTCGACCTGAGCGGGATCCCGGAGCTGAAGGGAATCGAGCTCGGCCCCGACGGGACGCTCCAGCTCGGCCCGATGACGACCTATACCGAGCTGATCGCGTCCCCGGAGGCGCGCGCTCGGCCGATCCTCGGCGAGGTCTGCGCCCAGATCGCTGACGTCCAGGTGCGCAACCGCGGCACGATCGGCGGCAATCTCTGCTCGAGCGATCCGACCAACCACCTGCCGCCGCTGATGGTCGCAATCGGCGCGGAGCTGACGATCACGGGCGCTGACGGCGAGCGGACGGTTCCGGCGGAGGAGTTCTTCCTCGGCGTCTACATGACCGCCGCCGGCCCAGGCGAGCTGCTGACCAAGATCACGATTCCGGCCGGTCGCAGCGACGGCTTCGCCTCCGTGCCGATCGGCGTGGACGGGACCTGCATCGTCAACGCCGCCGCTTCGGCCAACGGTGAGATCCGCGTTGCGCTCGGCTGTGTCGGCGCGGTGCCCGAGCTCGTGAAACCCGCCTCGGGCGAGGCCGAAGCAGTGCGGGAAGCAGTCCGCGGGTCCGGGATCGATCCGCCCGGAGACGTGCACGCTTCTGCCGACTACCGCCGTCACCTCGCCGAGGTTGTCGCTATCCGCGCGGTCGAGCAGGCGTCGAAGAGAGCGAGGGAATAGTGGAAGGCAACGGGGCGCACCGGGCCGTCGAGACGTCGAAGACCATCACCGTCGGGGTCAACGGGACGACCTACGAGCGGGAGGTCGAGTCGCGGCGCCTGCTCGTGCACCTGATTCGCGACGACCTCGACCTGACCGGCACGCACGTCGGCTGCGACACCGGCAACTGCGGCGCCTGCAGCGTGATCCTCAACGGCACGCTCGTGAAGAGCTGCATGCTGCTCGCGGTGCAGGCGGACGGCGCGGAGATCGAAACCGTCGAGGGGCTCGCCGAAGAGGAGCAGCTGAGCTCCCTCCAGCAGGCCTTCAGCGACCATCACGCCCTCCAGTGCGGCTACTGCACGCCCGGGATGCTGATGAGCGCAACGGCGCTGCTGCGGGAGAATTCCAGCCCTTCCGACGAAGAGATTTCGAAGGCGATCCAGGGGAACATCTGCCGCTGCACCGGCTACTGGAACATCGTCAAGGCGATCAAGGCCGCGTCGGGCCAGGAGGTCAGCGAGTGAGCGAGACGACGACAGTCACCGAGCCGATCGTCGTCGAGGAGGGCGAGACCCGGCCCGGGTTCGCCGGCCAGAACGTCCCGCGCAAGGAGGACAAGCGCCTCGTCCAAGGGGAGGGCGTCTTCTTCGACGACGTCAAGCGGCACAACATGGGGTACGTCCACTTCGTCCGCTCGCCCTACGCGCACGCGAAGATCCGCTCGGTCGACGTCTCGAAGGCGCTCGAGCACCCGGGCGTCTTCGGGACGATGACGGGCGACGAGGTTGCGCTCCTGACCGACCCGTTCTTCCAGATCTCGTCGCCGCCGGGCGCGCACCTGAAGGACTTCTGCCTCGCAGTCGGCAAGGCCCGCTTCGTCGGCGAGCCGGTGGCGGCGGTCGTGGCCAGCACCCGGGAGATCGCCAGGGATGCGTCCGAGCTCGTCGAGGTGGACTACGAGCCGCTGCCGGTGATCAGCGATGCGCGAGAGGCTCTTGGCGAGGACGCCCCAGTCCTTCACGACGACGCCGGCACGAACCTCACGTGGGAGGGCGTCTACGAGTGGGGCGACCTCGACCAGGCCTTCGCCGAGGCCGATCGTGTCGTGAAGATCTCGGAGCTGCACTTCGACCGCTTCAACTCAACGCCGCTCGAGTGCAACGGCGCGCTGGTCGAGTTCAACCGCGGCACGGGACAGTGGACGATCATCACCAACAACCAGTTTCCCGGGTTCGCGGCAATCATGATGGGCCCGGCCATGCGAGTGGGGCTGGACAAGCTCCGCTTCGTCACCCAGGACATCGGCGGCGGCTTCGGCAACAAGATCACCTCGCACCCGCAGCTCGTCGCCTGCTGCCTGCTCGCCCGCAAGCTCAAGCGCCCGGTCCAGTGGACCGAGTGGCGCACCGACTTCCACCTCTCGATGTCGCACGGAAACGAACGCTGGTTCCAGGACACCGAGGTCGCGGTCAAGGAGGACGGCACCCTCCTGGGCTTCCGCACGACGGCGCTCGACGACGCGGGCGCCTGGTTGCGCTACGAGCCGCTCGGCGGCGTCATCTGGGCGCAGGTCACGCCCGGGATGTACCGCTGGCGGCACATCCGGCTCGACTTCAAGCAGGTCGTGACGAACAAGGCACCGGTTTCGCCGAACCGCGGCTACTCGCGCATGCAGCACCTCTGGTTCACGGAGCGGATCATCGACATCGTGGCCCACGAGCTGGGGCTCGACCCCGTCGAGGTGCGCAAGCGCAACTACATCAAGGCCGAAGAGATGCCTTACGAGACCCCGAACGGCTGCATCTACGACTCCGGCGACTACTCGAAGATGCTCGACGTCGCACTCGACCTGATCGGCTACGACGAGCTCGACACGAAGCGCGTGGATGCCGAGAGTCGCGGCAAGCTGCTCGGCCTCGGAATCGGCTCGACGCTCGACTCCGGCACGAACAACTTCGGCCAGTCCCGGCTGATCAACCCGGAGCTGCAGTTCTCGGGCAACAACGAGGTTGCGACCGTGAAGCTCGACATCTTCGGCGAGATCGTGGTCACGCTCGGCACGACCCCGCAGGGGCAGAGCCACGAGACAACGGCCTCACAGGTGGTCGCCGACATCCTCGGGTGCTCCATCGACGACGTGAACGTGCGCGCCGGCCACGACTCCTATTGGAACTCGCACGCAGGCTTCTCGGGCACCTACGCGAGCCAGTTCGCGGTCACCGGACTGGGCGCGGTCAAGGGTGCAACCGACATGCTGGCGGGCGAGATGCGCAAGCTGGCCTCGGTCGTCCTCGGCTGCGCGCCGGAGGACATCGAGCTGGCCGACGGGCAGGCCCGCATGAAGGCCAACCCGGAGGCGGCCCTGCCGTTCATGGCACTCGGCGCGATCATCAACGCCAACAACGCCGGCCTTCCCGAGGATCTCGACGTCACCCTCAACTGCCGCTACGTCTACCGGCCCCCGTTCGACCCGCCGGACGTCGAGCGCAAGTACGGCAACCTCACGCTCACCTATGCGGCGCAGATCCACGTGGCCGTCGTCGAGATCGACCCCGAGACGGGGGTCTACGAGGTGGTCGACTACGCGGCCGTGGACGACTGCGGCAAGCGGATCAACCCGCAGGTGGTCGAAGGCCAGGTGATGGGCGCGACCGCGCAGGCGCTCGGCGCGGCGACGCACGAGACCTTCACCTACGACGAGGACGGGAATCTGTTGACGCCCAACTTCTACGACTACCACGTGCCGCACGCGCTCGACATGCCGCCGATCGCGACGGGCAATATTGAGAGCCCCTCGCCCTTCACGTCGATGGGCACGAAGGGCATGGGCGAGGGCGGCGGCGCAGGCATCCACGCGGTCTGCGCAGCACTGCAGGACGCGCTCAGCTCTCGCGGCAAGCCGGTCGTCTACGACAGCTGCAATCCGTATCACCGCGTCTGGGAGCTGCTCTCCGATCCGGAGGCCAGCCGGCAGCGGGTCAGCGTGGAGGCCGGATGAGGGTCGCCGGAGAGCGCGCGTTCACGGCGCCGCGCAAGGCGGTCTGGCGCGTGCTCAACGACCCGGCCTCGATGGCGGCGATGATGCCGGGCGTCGAGAGCTTCGACGTTCAGGACGACCGCCACTGGAAGGCCAACGTGAAGATCCCGCTCGGGCTCGGGGCGCTGGGGATGACGATGGACATGGAGAAAATCGAGGAGCGCGAGCCGGAGTTCGCCCGCCTGTCGATCAAGGGCAACGGCGTCGGCGCGATCCTGAGCATGAACACGGCGTTCAACCTGAGCGAGGAGGGCGGCGGGACGAAGATGGACTGGGAGGCGGAGGTGCGCATCGCCGGGCCCGTCGGCTCGATGGGCCAGCGGGTGCTGCAGCCGATCGTCAACCAGCAGGTTCAGCACGTCCTGGCCGCGCTCGAGGAGCAGGTGAACAAGGCCCAGGACGGCGGCGCTCCGGTCGCCGGGGCCTAGCTCGTGTCTCAGCCGTTTCGGATCGGGGTCATGCAGCTGACCATGGAGCCGCTCGACGAGATGATCGCCTCGGCCCGTGCCATGGACGAGGCGGGCATGGACACGATCTGGCTTGCGGAGGCCTATCCGTGGTGGCGCAAGCACGGCATGGAGGCGCGCTCGTCCACGGTCACCTCCGCGGTGCTGGCGCGGGAGACGGAGCGCCTGACGATCGGCTGGGGGATCATCTCGCCGTTCACGCGCCACCCGGTACAGGTGGCGATGGATGCGCGGGTTGTGCAGGAGACGGTAGGGCCGGGGCGCTTCCTGCTCGGCTTCGGGACCTCGAAGATCTTCCTCAACAACGCGCAGATGCAGACCAACAAGACGCTCGGGCCGATGCGGGACGCCGTCGAGATCGTGCGCGGCGTACTCGGCGGCGAGGCCTTCGAGTACACCGGCTCGACCTGGAGCGCGTCTGTGCCCGCGCTCGACCCGGAGGCCGAGTCACCGCGAGAGGTGCCGCCGGTCTACGTCGCCGCGACGGCGCCGAAGATGCAGGCGCTGGCGGGCGAGATCGGCGACGGCTGCCTGACGCCGTCGATCACGACGCCGGGGTTCGTCCGCTACACGCGCGAGAACGTCGCGAAGGACATCGACATCGGTTGCACGATCGTCGCCTCGATCGACGAGTCGGACCCCGACGCGGGCCGCGACGGCGCGCGCGAGATCGCCGGGATGTACCTCGCCAACAAGGTCCAGAACATCCAGGGCTCCGCGGACACGCTGCTCGACCTGGCAGGCATCGAGCAGGACGAGATCCGGCCCGTCGCCGAGGCGATGGAGCGGGGCGGGCGGCTTGCGGCCAAGGCCGAGGTGAGCGACGCGCTGCTCGACAAGTGCAAGCCGATCGCCGGCACGCCCGACGACTGCGTCGCGGCGATCGAGGAGTACAAGGACGCCGGCTGTACCCACGTCATGCTCGAGCTCTGGGGCGACCGGCGGCACGAGCAGATTCGGCTCTTCGGCGAGCGTGTCCTGCCGCACGTCCGGTGAGCGCGCTGGTCGTCAACCGCGACCGGCTCGTCGAGTGGGCGAGCAAGGCGATCTCGATCCCGAGCTTCACGGGCAGCGAGGAGGAGATGGCGCGGTTCGTCGAGCAGACCTTCAAGGAGCTAGGCCTACGGGTGCAGTGGCAGCAAGTGGAGCAGGGACGGGCGAACGTGCTCGGGACGCTCAGCGGGGCGGGCGGCGGGCCGGCGCTGATGTTCAACGGGCACATGGACACCTCGTACTCGGGCCGCGAGCCTTGGCTCGCCCACGTGCCGGGGTTCCAGCCGGAGCCGTTCGTCCGGGAGGGCCGGCTCTACGGGCTCGGGATCTCGAACATGAAGGGCGCGCTGGCCTGCTACATCGAGGCGGTGCGCGCGCTTGTGGATGCGGGCGTGCGGCTGCAGGGCGATTTACTCGTCGCGGCGGTGTGCGGCGAGATCGAGAAGGCGCAGTACGGTGAGGCGCAGGGCGCCGAGTACCGCGGCTACGCGAGCGGCACTCGCCACCTCGTGACGCATGGCGGGCTCGCCGACATGTGCGTCCTTGGGGAGCCGACCGAGGAGAAGGTCGTGCTGGGTCACTTCGGCTCGCTCTGGCTCCGGATCTCGACGGAGGGCAACTTCATCCACACGGCGTTCAGCGAAGGCAAGCGCGATCAGAACTCGATCCTGCGCATGCGCGAGGTCCTGGACGCGGTGCTCGAGTGGATCCCGTCCTGGGAGGACGATCCCGAGAACTCGTACCGAGGCGCGAAGGCGATCGTCAACGTCGGCGCGCTGCAGGGTGGCTTCGGCTGGCGTGTGTCCCGCACCCCGCATCGCACGGATCTCTTCCTCGATGTGCGCGTGCCGCCGACGAAACCGATGCCGGTGGCGCGGCGCGAGGTGCTGGAGATGGTTCGCGGCCTCGCCGAGCGCTTTCCCGAGTACGGCGTCGAGGGCGACGTCTACGTGACGGCCCCGGGTGCTGAGATCGCGGAGGACCATCCGCTCGTAGCGGCGATCGACGAGAGCCACGCGGAGGTCTTCGGCTCCCCGCCGGAGCGCGACGTGACGCGCTGGTTCTCCGACGCGTCGGCGCTGACGCGCTACGGCGTGCCGACGGTCAATTACGGCACCTCCACCGGGCTGCTCGACACGGAGTACGGCGAGAACCTCGAGATCGAGGGGCTCGTGCGGATGGCGAACGTGTACGCGCTCGTCGCGCAACACGTCTGCGGGGTCGCGTGAAGCTCGTCACCTTCGACGACGGGCTCGTCGGCGACCTGCGCGGCGACCGGGTCGTCGAGCTCGACGTGCCGTCGATGCGCGAGTACTTCGAGCGCGGGGAGGTGCCGCGGGCGACCGGGCGCGAGCTGGCGCTCGAGGACGTTCGCCTGCGGGCGCCGATCGTGCCGAAGAAGTTCTTCCACACGGCGGGCAACTTCCGCGAGCATGAGGACGAGTCCAAGAACGTCGACTGGTCGCATGAGATCGCGCCGTGGATCGTCTTCTTCCAGAACGTGGACGCGATCGTCGGGCCGGACGACCCCGTGATCTACCCGGAGCACCTGACCGAGGAGCTCGACTACGAGCTGGAGCTCGCCGTGGTGATCCGGAAAGCGGGGAAGTGGTTCTCCCCGGAGGAGGCGGTCGACTACATCGGCGGCTACGTGATCTTCAACGACATCACGGCGCGCGACATCCAACGGCGTGAGATGCGCTCGGGCGTCTTCTCGTTCTGCAAGGCGATCGACACGTTCTGTCCACTCGGGCCGTGGATCGTGACGCCGGACGAGATTCCTAACCCGCACGACCTGGCGATGGAGCTGCGCGTGAACGGCGAGGCTCGCCAGGTGTCGCACTCGAAGAACATGTCGGTGACGATCCCCGAGATCCTCAGCCACTACTCTGCGCTCGCCTACTCGGCCGGCGACGTGGTCTCGACCGGCACTGTGAGCGGCGTTGCGGGCTTCAGTGACGACCCTGCGTCGCTCTACCTCAAGCCCGGCGACGTGATGGAGGCGGAGATCGAGCGGATCGGCGTGCTGCGCAACCCCGTCGTCTCGTGGCAGGAGGCGCACGGCGAGCCACCCCCCGAGCGCGTCCGGTGGTGACCACCCCGCGCCGCAGCTACCCCACACCCCCACCCTGGGTGGGGTTTTTCGACCCGCCTCCCTCGTGGTCGACCGTACCCGACCGACGCGCACGTGTCTGTGAACTGACTGCGCCGGGACCGTGACGATCTCGTGAGCTGGCCCCGCGACGACGCGAAGCTTGACCGGGTGCGCGGGTTGATGGCGGAGGAAGAGCTCGACGCGCTCGTCGTCCGCGCGCCCGACAACGTGCTCTACCTGACGAACTTCTGGGGGATGAAGGGCTACGAGGCCGTCGTCTTCCCCCGCGAAGGCGAGCCGGTGCTGATCTGCCTCGAGGCCTCCGCCGAGGATGCGACGCGCGATGCCTGGACCGACGATGTCCGCTTCCTGCGCGGCTACGCCGACGATGATCCGCGGCCTCCCACCGCGCGCACGCTCGAGCTGGCGCAGGCGGCGACCGGCGAGCACGGCCGCGTCGGGCTCGAGCTCTCCCTCGGCACGCAAGCCTCAGACCGTATGGTCGGCGAGCCCACGACCTTCACCGCCGCCTGGTTCGCCGGCTTCGGCGATGCCACCGACGCAACTCCGCTCCTCGCGCGAGCCCGCGCGAACAAGACGGAGCAGGAGCTCGAACGGATGCGCCTCGCCAACGAGATCGCCGCTGCCGCGATGGAGTACTGCCGCGAGCACCTCCGCCCAGGCATGAAGGAGTCCGAGGCCGGCGCGATGTGGAACGGCTTCGTCCACGGCGCGGGCACCGGCTGGAACGGCCGGGTCGAGCTCGCGCTCGGCTTCTCGCTCGTCTGGTCGGGCCCGGGGATCAAGACGTTCACGGCAACAGGCGATCTGCCCGTGCAGGAAGACGAGCCGACGCTCTTCGAGATCTGGGTCTGCGCGGACGGCTACTGGTGCGACCACACGAAGAATCTGTGTCCCGGGGAGCTGCGCAGCGACTACGCGGAGCTCGAGCGGCAGCTACTGGACGTCTACGAGCGGGCGATCGAGCACTGCCGGCCGGGCGCCTCTCTCGCCGAGCTCGACCGGCTCGTGCGCGAGGGCATCGCCCAGGTGGGCTACCCCGGCCAGCCGAGCCACCCGGTCTGCCACGGCGTAGGTGCGCGAGCGCACGAGCCTCCCTACGCGCACCAGGCCGGCAGCGGCACGATCGAGGAGGGCATGGTGCTGGCGATCGAGCCGGGCATCTACTGGGAAGGCGGCGGCGGGCTTCGCGTCGAGGACAACTTCCTCGTCACCGCTGACGGCGCCGAGAAGCTCTCGTCCTTTCCCGACGGGGTGGTGTGCCCATGAGACGACGCTTGCGTCGTCTCACTCAGGTCGTGCGAGCGTTGCACGCGCGACCGTCTGCACTGACCGGTCGACAGGTCGTGCGTGAGGAAGTGAGCCTGTGAGCATCTGGACCGGCGAGCTCAACGACCCGTACAAGCTCGGCGGGCGGGTCGGCCTCTACGACACGACTCTGCGCGACGGCGAGCAGACCGTCGGCGTCGTTCTCGATCCCGAGCAGAAGCTCGAGATTGCACGCCTGCTCGACGAGCTCGGGATCGACCGCATCGAGGCCGGCTTCCCGCGCGTCTCGCAGGACGATTGGGACGCGGTTCGGCTTATCTCCGACGCAGGCCTCCGCGCCGAGATCTGGGGCTTCTCGCGCGCGGTGCCGGCGGATCTCGAGGCGCTCGTGGAGCTCGGCGTCGGTTACTCGGTGATCGAGTCGCCCATCTCGGATCTCAAGCTGGACGCGATCGGAGTGTCTCGCGAGAAGATGCTCGGACGGATCACCGACGCGATGCGCTTCGCCGCCGACAACGGGATCCACGCCGCGTTCTTCGGGGTCGACTCGACGCGTGCGCAACCCGACTTCTACGAGCAGGTCTACAAGAGCGCCGTCGAGGCGGGGGCGAAGGAAGTGGCGGTCGTCGACACCCTCGGGATCGCCTCGCCCGAGGCGGTCGCAGACCTCGTGGAGCGCACGGTCGAGTGGGTGGGGCCCGAGATCCCCGTGCACTTCCACGGCCACAACGACTTCGGCCTGGCAACGGCCGCCGCGGTCGCGGCCGTCCGGGCGGGAGCGCGCTGGGTGCACGGCACGATCAACGGCATGGGCGAGCGCGCCGGCAACGCGAATCTCGGAGAGGTCGCACTGACGTTGCGCGCGCTCTACGGCGTCGAGTCGAACCTTCGGCTCGACAAGGTCCGCGACGTCTCCGAGCGCGTCCGCGAGCTCTCGGGCTACGCGCTCGAGCCGTGGAAGCCGGTCACCGGGGAGACGCTCTTCCGCCGCGAGAGCGGCGCCGTGGCGAGCCAGTTCCACGACCCGCCGTCGATCGAGCCGTACTCGTCGGAGCTCGTGCGCGCCGAGCGCGGGGTCGTGCTCGGCAAGAAGAGCGGGCTCGATTCGATCCGGATCAAGGCCGAAGAGCTCGGGCTCGACGTTCCCGAGGAGCGGCGCGCGGAGGTCCTTGCGAGGGTCAAGGAGCTGGGCACCCGCAAGCGTGGGCTCGTCAGCGACGAGGAGTTCCGTGAGCTCGCGGGCGGCTGATCTTGACGCCGTCGTCGTGGGCAGCGGGATCAACTCGCTCGCCTGCGCGGCGCTGCTCGCGCGGGGCGGCTGGCGCGTCCGCGTGCTCGAGCGGGAGGAGCACGTCGGCGGGGCGATCCAGACCGCCGAGCTCACCGAGCCCGGCTACCTGCACGACGTCTTCAGCGCCTGGCACCCGCTTTGGGTCGGGGGCGCGGCGCACGCGGAGCTTGCCGAAGAGCTCGCGGCGCGCGGGCTCGAGTACCTGAACACCGAGTACCCGTCGGCGACGCTCTTTCCTGACGGCGAGGCGACCTTCCTGCTCCGCTCGACCGAGGCCAATGTCTCCGAGCTGGGCGAAGAGTGGCGCGGCGCCGTCGAGGCGTTCTTTCCCACCGCTGACCTCGCGTTTGGCGTGCTCGGTACCGAGCTGTGGTCGAAGGACGGGCTCAAGCTCGGGCTGCGCACGTACCGGCGGCTCGGCCGCAGGGGCTCGGTGGAGTTCACCGGCAATGTGCTCGCCTCGAGTCGCGACTGGCTGACCGACACCTTCGCCTCGTCTCGCGCGCACGGACTGCTTGCTCCCTGGGTACTGCACACCGGGCTCGGCCCCGACGCGGCCGCCTCGGGCTTCATGACGCAGGTGATCGGCGTCGCGGTGCAGGAGGGCGGGATGCCGATCCCGCGTGGCGGGGGCGCCAAGCTCGTGGATGCCCTCGTGCGTCTGATCGAGGACCACGGCGGCACTTGCGAGACCGGCCGCGACGTCGAGCGCGTGTTCGTGCGCGACGGACGAGCCCAGGGCGTGCGGCTCGCCGACGGCGAGGAGGTCGCCGCCTCGCGCGCGGTGGTCGCGAATGTCACGCCCACGCAGCTCTACGGTCGGCTCCTCGACGGCCACGAGGAGCTCGGCAAGCGGTTTCGTTACGGGCGCTCCGAAATGCAGATCCATTTCGCGCTCTCAGAGCCGCCGCGCTGGGACGCCGACGAGCGGCTCGGCCAGACGGCGATCGTCCACCTCACGCCCGGCCTCGACGGGGTCTCGCGCGCGGTCAACGAGGCGGAGCGCGGCCTGCTTCCGGCCGAGGCGACCGTCGTCGTCGGCCAGCCGCTGACGATGGACCCATCGCGGGCACCCGAGGGTGCGGGGCTCCTCTGGATCCAGCTCCAGGAGCTGCCCTGGCACGTCAAGGGCGACGCGGCCGGCGAGCTCGACCCCGGGGACGGCAGCTGGACGGAAGAGCTGCGCGAGCGCTACGCCGACCGGATCCAGGCGCGGATCGCGCGGCACGTGCCGAACCTCGAGTCGTCGCTGCGCAAGCGGGTCACCCTCTCGCCCGCCGACCTGCAGGCGGCGAACGTGAACCTGCACCACGGCGACCCGTACTCGGGCTCACTCGCCCTCGATCAGAACCTCCTCTGGCGCCCGTTCCCGGCGAGCCCGGGTCACGGCACGCCGGTGAAGCGGCTCTGGCACATCGGCGCGAGCACGCATCCGGGGCCCGGTCTCGGCGCGGGCTCGGGGACGATGGTGGCGAAGCACCTGCTCCGGAGGCGCCTGTTCAGGTGAGGCTCTCGATCTCGCAGATCACCACGGTGAGCCAGTCGTTCGCGGACGACCTCGATGCCTACCGCGCGGCGGGCGCCGACGCCATCGGCATCTGGGAGATGAAGCTCGCCGACGACTCCCTGGAGCGCTTTCGGGCGAGCGGGCTCGAGGCGGCCACCGCGATTCCCGCTGTGCCCTCGATCCTGCCGCTCCCGCTGATGGAGGGCCCGGTCGATCCTGCAGAGCGCGTCGAGGCGATCCGGGCCTGCATCAGGCGGCTCGCCCCGTTCGAGCCGCCCTGCGTGCTCTTCCTCACCGGCCCGGGCGACGACCGGGCGACGATCCTCGAGGGGCTGCGCGCGATCGCCGAGGAAGGGCGCGCCTGTGGCGTCCCGGTGGCGCTCGAGCCCGTGCAGCGCGAGTTCGCGCACTTCTGGACGGTGGTCAGCTCGCTTGCCGAGGCGGCTGGGTTGATCGAGGAGGCGGGCGCCGAGGTGGGGCTGATGTACGACGCGTGGCACCTCTGGCGCGAGCCGCTCGAAGAGATCGAGCGTCACCGCGACCTGATTCGCGGAGTCCACATCGCGGACTGGCGCGAGCCGACGCGCAACACCAACGACCGTGTTCTGCCGGGCGACGGCGTGGTCGAGTTCGGCCCGATCCTCGAGGCACTGCGCTGGGAAGGCCTCTTCGACCTCGAGATCTTCTCCGACTCGGAGCTGCCCGGATCGCTCTGGCGCGAAGACCCACGTGAGCTCGCGGCGCGCGGGCTCGACCAGTTGCGGAGGACGGTATCGACCGCGTCTGCGTAGTCGGCGCCGGCGTGATCGGCAGCCTTTATGCGGGACACCTCGGCCGCGTCCGCGAGGTCTCGGTGCTCTGTCGCCGAGACGAGCATGCCCGCGCGCTGAACGAGCACGGCCTGCGCGTGTCCGGCCGGAGCGACTTCGTCACCAGCCTGAAGGCTGCGACCGACCCGGCCGAGCTGGCCGAGCCGGACCTCGCGATCGTCGCGACGAAGACGACCGAGCTCGAGGCGGCCGCGGCCCGACTCGCCGGGCACTGGCCGGGCACCGCGGTGATGACCGTCCAGAACGGCCTCGGCGCCGAAGAGGCCTTTCCCGGCCGGCAGGTCATCTCGGCGGTCACGTTCATGAGCGGCACGCGCCACTCGGACACGCACGTCGAGTACATCCTCGACACGGAGACCTGGCTAGGCCCCTACGGCGACACGCCCTACGAGCTGGTCGAGGAGACGGCGGCGCTGATCGTCGAGTCCGGCCTGAAGGCGCAGCCGTTCCGCGACCTGCGTCCGGCACAGTGGTCGAAGCTGATCTTCAACGCGACGGTCAACGCGGTCGCGGCGCTGACCGGCCTGCCGCACGATCCGCACTTCGCCGCCCAGGAGGAACCTGGCGATCTCGGACATCTGGTTCACGACCTGATGGACGAGGGCAAGCGGGTGGCCGAGGCGGCGGGCGTCGAGCTGCACGAGGATCCGTGGCAGATGAACGTCCACGCCACCCGTCGCGGCAGCCGCCACTATCCGTCCATGCTGGAGGACGTCGAGGCGCGCCGCCCGACCGAGATCGAGCACATCACGGGCGCGCTCGTGCGCGAGGCGGAGCGGGTCGGCGTGCCGGTGCCATTACACACCGCCCTTTACCGGCTCGTGCGGGCCCGCGAAGACTCGTGGGAACCCGATTGAACCCCTATCAGCGTAGAGTTAGATATCCGTTCTAGACCGTGGTTCTGACAGGAGGAGGGTGCAGTGGGACGAGCGACTAGATGGGGTGCTCTCGTGGCGCTCCTCGGGGCGGCTGTGGCGATCGCCGCTCTCGCTGCCACAACAGGCGGACGCGCGGCTTCGGCGGCGAAGAAGCCACTCGTGATCGGCTGGGCCTACGACAAGTCCGGTCAGATGGCGCCGTTCGACAACCCGGCGCTCGCTGCCGCGAAGATTCGTGTCAAGCAGCTCAATGCGAGGGGCGGAGCGGCCGGCCACAAGTTCGTGATCAAGACGTGTGACACGCAGAACAACAACGCGGCCAAGGCGAAGTCGTGCGCGCTGAGCCTGCTCGGTGCGGGCGCGACCGTCCTGTTCACAACCTGCGACGTCGACTTCGCGACCCCCGTTGCGCAGGAGGCGATCAAGCGCGGCAAGCTGGCGATCTCCACGTGCATCGGAACCGACCAGATGGGGCCGAAGCGGTTCGGAAAGGCCGGCAGGCTCGCTTTCAGCTTCGGCAATGTCGCGCAGGACGAGGGCTCGGCGATGGCCGAGTACGCGATCAAGCGCGGCTGGAAGACGGCCGGGCTCGCGACCAACACCCTGCTCGTCTACTTCAAGAACGTCGTGCAGGCGTTCGACAAGCGCTACCGCCAGCTCGGCGGGAAGGTCGTGACGCGGGAGTCCTACGCGACCGGAGCGAACAACGTCAACACCGCAGTCAGCCGGCTGAACTCGCACAAGGCGGCCGTGTACGTGACCTCGACGGCGTTCGGCGAGCTGCCGGCATTTGTCTCGGGGCTCCGGTCGCTGCATAACAACACGCCGATCCTCAATTCGTGGGCCGGAGACGGTACGTACTGGGTAACTAGCAGCCCGAAGGTGACGAACTACTACTTCGTCACCTACGCCTCGATCTTCGGCGACGACCCGAGCAAGGACGTGCGCAAGATGATCGCGTTGCTCAAGGCGGCCGGGGCGACCCCGGGCACCGGCGGCTTCCTCGGCGGGGCTGACACGATCGACGGCCTCGCGATTGCAATCAAGCGGGCACACGGCTCGCTCAAGGGTTCCGTCCTCGCGGCCCAGCTCGAGAAGTTCAACAAGGTGCCGGTGCTCGGCGGGAAGATCAGCTTCTCGGCGAAGCTGCACACAGTCCACGGGCGGCAGTACCGCGTGATCAAGATCCAGAACAACAAGGCGTCCTACGTGGGCCTGGTGACGGCGAAGG
>Ga0307296_10000099_pt1 | contig 34198 bp, 32 predicted proteins | sample ER_DNA_153_FD_194467 | JGI IMG/M metagenome (GOLD analysis project Ga0307296, IMG submission 194467) | Bulk soil microbial communities from the East River watershed near Crested Butte, Colorado, United States - ER_DNA_153 | ecosystem: Environmental > Terrestrial > Soil > Floodplain | place... | reverse complement strand
TGCCGATCGGCGGCCTCAAGCAGAAGGTGCTCGCGGCTCACGCCGCCGGGCTGACCGACGTGATCATCCCCGAGCGAAACCGGGCCGATCTCGACGACGTCCCGGAGGACGTCCGCGGCGAGATCAGCTTCCACCCGGTGATGAACCTGGACGAGGTGCTCGAGCTCTCCCTGGAGCCACACTCGGCGCATGCGCTGTCGTAGCTGCCGGCCGCTCCCCGAGGAGGTTCGCCGGGTCGCGAACCTCCTCGAGCGGCGCTGGACGGTGTCGATCCTCTACGTCTCGCACGACGGCGCCGTTCGCTTCAACGAGTTCCTCCAGGCCCTCGGCAGCATCTCGCCGGCGACCCTGGCTCAGAGGCTGGCCGACCTCGAAGAGGCCGGCGTGCTCGAGCGGGAGGTAGTCGACGACCGTCCGCCTCGAGTCGAGTACCGCCTCACGGAGCGAGGCCGCCAGCTGCGCTCGCTGATGAACGCCCTCGCGCGTTTCGCCGAGACAGGTTGACCGAGCTCACGTATGTCGCCTCAATCCAGCGAATGGATCGTGAACGCGACGGCGAACCCGAGAGTCGTCACAACTCCGGCCAGCTTGCCTCCGTGCTCGAACGCCTCGGGCATCATCGTGTCGGCGAGCATGGTCAGGATCGCACCGGCCGCGAAGGTGAGGACGAAGGCGACGGTGTCAGGTGAGGAGTTCTGGAAGAGCCCGTAGCCGGCAAGCGAGGCCAGTCCGGAAATCAGCGCAATCGCGATCCACATCCACAGGATCCGCGACTTCTTCCAGCCGCCGGTGACGAGTCCCGCGGTCGAGGAGATCGCCTCGGGCAGGTTCGAGATGAAGACCGCTGCCAAGTAAGCGGCGCCCACCGCCCCGCCCTCGAAGATCGTCAGGCCGATCACCATCGACTCGGGAATCCCGTCGAGCACGGTGCCGAGCACGATCGAGAGCGGGGACCCGCTTTCTTGGCCGCCGGTTGGATCTTTGCGTTCACTGCCACCGTAGTGGTCGATCAGCTTGTCACCGAGGAAGAAGACTGCGCAGCCCGCGAAGAGACCCGCGATCACCCAGCCGCGACCGGTTGACTTCTGCGCGGCCTCCTCGACGAGGTCGAACGCGACCGCGCTGATCAGCACGCCTGCGCCGAAGCCCATGATCAGCCCGATCGCGGGCAGCTTGATGCGAAAGAGGAGCGCTACAACGGCGCCGATGACGAGCGAGGAGGCCGCCAGGATTCCCCAGCCGAAGGCTGCGGCCATCAGGGGCTCACCCTCGAAGCCACGAGTCTCCTCCAGCTCGGCAGGAACTCGTCCCCATGTATGTATCCACAGCCCAGGCCGAGCGCCACATCACCCGGCACGCAAGCCGGGCTAGATTCGCCGGCGGCGACGCCTCCCGGGTGTGACGGCCGCGGCCACTACCGCGGTTCTCGCAACCGGCGAGCGGCCAGGTGTGACGGCCGCAGCCACTACGGCGGTTCTCGCAACCGGCGCCCCGATGACACCGACTCGTCCTCTGCGTGCTGCTCTGAGGGGCATCTTCAGTCTCCTTTGGTCGCAGGTGCTTCATCGGCCTCAATGGAGGCGATGATCGCCTGAATAGGAATCCGTCCGTTGGCGATCAGTTGGCCACCCGAGCGCCGCGCGGCCGATGCGAAGGGGGCAGCCCAGAGGTTCTCCCAGATCAGCACTCCGGCAGTGCTTCCCGGCTCCATGGCGGCGGCGAGATGCACGACGTCTTCCTCGGCCAACAGCTCCGCCAGCTGCGCCTCCACTTTCTGTAGCTCTCCGAGCTCGCCGATATCGGAGAACTCCATCGGCTCGACGGTACCGTCCTCGTTCTTGGTCAGGATCAGGACGTCGATCACGCGGATGGTTCCGGACTCCACCAACGCGAGCAGCTCTTTGGCCATCTCGCCCGTGAAGTTGCTCGCTCCCGCCGGAAACTCGACCACGATGTAGTCGACGGGACCGAGTTCGTCCAATGATCTGTCTGTCATCACCTGAGCCGTCTCACTTGGTGCCATCTCGATGCTCCTTTCGCTACTGGCGTGCCATCGCGACGCGCAGGCGCTCCTCGGGCGTGATCAGGTGATCGGCGTCCTCGGCGTCTTCGCCGAGGTCGATCTGCACCCAGTTGACCCTGCCGGTGAAGACGCTGTTCTCGCTGTCGTAGTCGTCGCTGACGGCGGATCCGGTGTCGCGTCCGACATCGGCGGTCTCGTCGGCCGAGAAGATCAGCGGCACGGTTGCCTCGACGCGGCCTTCGCCAACCTCGTCGCCGTCGAGGTAGAGGGTGACCGTGCCGCCCTTGGCCGGGCCGCCGCCGTCGTAGGCGAACTCCATTCGCACCTGGTGCGTTCCCGGCGGGATCGGAGCGTCGGCCTCGATCTTGAAGCGCTGCAGGCCGAGCAGGTTGTAGCAGTACTTCGGACGTCCATCCTTCGTGTACAGGCTCCAGCCGGCGAATGCGCCGCCCTGGGCGAGGATCACGCCTTCGGCGCCTCCCTCGGGCACGACGATCTCCGCCGTGACCGCATGCGACTTGTTCTTGATGTTGAGGAGGCTGTTCTCGGTGAGGCGGCCCATGCCGCCGAAGAGCAGCTGCGAGTTCCCCTTTACGAGCTCTGGCCGGCCGACGAGCTCAGCGTTGAATCGCTCGATGCGACGGTCGTCGAGCGGGAGCACGTTGTGTTTGCGGGCCTCTTCGAGCCACAGCTGCTGGAGCTCGGCCAGTTTCTCGGGCTGCTCGGCTGCGACGTCGTGGGCCTGACTCCAGTCGCCCGGTTCGTAGAGCTCCCACACGTCGTCGTCGAACGGAGGCAGCTGCTGCCCCGTGATCCAGGGTGTCGAGTGGCGGGTGACCGCAGTCCAGCCCTCGTGGTAGATGCCCCGGTTGCAGAACATCTCGAAGTACTGGGTATTGCGGCGATCGTCCTCGCCTGAGTTGTCGAACGAGTACGCCATGCTTACGCCTTCGATCTCATGCTGATCGACACCGTCCACGGTGGTCGGGTGCGGAAGCCCAGCGGCCTCGAGCACGGTCGGGGCGACATCGATCACGTGGTGGAACTGCGTCCGCACCTCGCCACGCGCTCCAAATCCATTTGGCCAATGCACGATCGTGCCGTTGCGCGTGCCGCCCCAATGCGATGCCACCTGCTTCGTCCACTGGTAGGGCGTGTCCATCGCGTGCGCCCAGCCCACGGCGAAGTGGTTGTAGCTGGTCGGTGTGCCGAGCTCGTCCATGTGAGACGCGACGAATTCGGGCGTTTCGAGCGCGGCGGCGCCGTTGAAGATGAACATCTCGTTGAAGGTTCCGTTGATCGTGCCCTCGGCGGAGGCGCCGTTGTCCCCGACGATGTAGTAGACGAGCGTGTCCTCGAGTACGCCGAGGTCGTCAAGCGCGTCGACCAACCGCCCGACGTGGTGGTCGGTGTGCTCGAGGAATCCGGCGTAGACCTCCATCTGGCGCGCGAGCACGGGCTTGAGCTCGTCGGGCATGTCGTCCCAGGCCGGGATCTCCTCGTGCCGCGCCGTCAGCTCCGTATCCGGCGGGACGACCCCGAGCTCCTTCTGCCGTTCGAGGGTCTGCTCGCGCAGCGCGTCCCAGCCCTGGTCGAAACGGCCCTTGTACTTGTCCGACCACTCCGTCGGGACGTGATGGGGCGCGTGCGTCGCCCCCGGGGCGAAATACATGAAGAAGGGCTTGTCGGGCATGAGCGACTTCTGCTGGCGCGCCCACTCGATCGCCTTGTCGGTCATGTCCTCGGTGAAGTGGTAGCCCTCCTCAGGCGTTTTCTCCGGCTCCATCGGGGTGGTGCCTTCGTAGATGGCCGGGTAGTACTGATTCGTCTCACCGCCGATGAAGCCGTAGAAGTATTCGAAACCACTGCCGGTCGGCCAGGCATTGAACGGCCCCATCGGGCTCGTCTGCCAGACCGGCACCTCGTGGCACTTGCCGAACTGCGCCGTCGAATAGCCGTTCAGCTGCAGCGTTTGCGCCAGCGGCGCACACGTGTTGGGGCGGACCGAGTTGTAGCCTGGTGCTGCCGTCGCGAGCTCGGTGATGACCCCCATCCCAACCGTGTGGTGGTTGCGGCCCGTCAGCAAGGCAGCACGTGTGGGCGCGCACAGCGCCGTCGTGTGGAAGCGGTTGTACTTCAGGCCGTTCCCGGCCAGGCGTTCGGCCGTCGGTGTCGCGCACGGCCCGCCGAACGCACTCGAGGCGGCGAAGCCGACGTCGTCGAGCAGAACGACGAGGACGTTCGGTGCACCGGCCGGAGGCAGAAGCGGCTCGATCGGCGGGAACGTCGCCTGAGGATCCTTGGCGTCGAGAGGGAGCTCTCCCTCGTACGGCCTGTCCGGAATCGGCAGGACGTCACGTGAACTCTGGTCGGTCACTCTCTGCTCCTCTCCGGGCGACACGAAAGCGTGCGTCTTGAACCACGAGCCATCCTGGTGAACCTGGGGTTGGCGAGCATCATCCTCTTGGGATGAGCGTTCCCTTCCCTCATCAGGCCGCCGCTTCCACAGCGGCGCGGACGGTGGGGTGGAGCGGGATCTCGGACAGGCCGCTCTCTGCGAGGCGGGCCGTCAGGGGCGTCTTGGCCCGGGCGATCGAGAGCTCGATGCCCTCCTTGCGCAGCCTGCCGACCATGTCCTCGAGCGCGGCGAGGCCGGTGGCGTCGACGTGCGTCACGGCCTCGGCGTCGAACACGACCGCGTGGGTCGCAGTAGGCGCGCCCCGCACAGCCTCGAGCACCCGGCCCTTGACGTAGCTGGCGTTGGCGAAGAAGAGCCGGTCGTCGAGGCGGTAGACGACGACGCCCGGGGTCACGCGTGCGGACCGGTGGACGGCGATGTCGCCGTAGCGCCCGAGTCCCTCCACCCAGCCGAGCACCGCGTCGTGGGGACGTGCGCTCCGGCGGACGACGTCGATGATCGAGAGGCCGACGGCGAAGACGAGCGCCTCGAGCACCCCAACGGAGACCACGCCTACGGTTGTCACAGCGGCAATCGCCACCTCCACGCGATCGGTCACCCAGAGCGCACGCCACGCCTCCGGGTCGACGAGCCCGATCGCCGCGGCGATAATGACCGCCCCGAGTACGGCCTTCGGCAGGTACGAGATCGGGTTGGTCAGGTAGAGCAGGATCAGGAGGATCGTGCCGGCCGCGACGAGGCCGCCGAGCTGTGTCCGCACGCCCATCGAGTCGTTCACGGCGGTGCGCGAGCTGCTTGCACCGATCGGAAAGCCCTGGGTCACGCCGGCGGCCACGTTGGCCACTCCCATCGCGAGCACCTCCTGCTCCGCCCGCACGTGCTGGCCGTGCTTCCCGGCGAACGACCGCGCCGTGAGGATCTCGTCGGCGAAGCTGACGAGAAAGATTCCGAGCGCCGCATACACGAGCAGTAGGGCGTCACCACCGCCCGGGATCGGTAGCTCGAGGTCGGGGATGCCGCTCGGGACGCTGCCGGTCACCGCAACGCCGTGCGCTTCGAGGTCGAACCACCAGGACGCCCCGATCGCGCCGACGACCACGACCAGCGCTGCCGGAAAGCGGCTGGCCACGTACCGCAAGGGGATCAGGACCCCGAGCGCGGCTGCGCCGACCGCCAGAGTGATCCCGCTCGTGTCGCCAAGCTCGCGCACGACCTCGCCGAGCTCTGACAGAGGGTCGCTCGCCTCGATGTCCAGACCGAGGACCTTGCCGAGCTGCGAAATGACGAGCACCACGGCGACGCCATGCAGGTAGCCGATCAGAACCGGACGCGAGAAGTAGTCGGCAAGCCAGCCGAGACGCAAGACACGGGCAGCCAAAAAGCAACCACCGACGAGGAGCGCGAGCGCGCCCGCCAACTCGGCAGCCTCAGCGCTCCCGGCCACGGCGAGCGGCAAGACCGCGGCGGCGACGAGCGCCGAGATCGAGCCCTCCGGTCCGATGACGAGCTGGCGCGATGAGCCAAGCAGGACGTAGGCGACCACCGGGAGGAGCAGCGCGTAGAGGCCGTTGACCGGTGAGAGCCCCGCCAGCTCCGCGTACGCCATCGCCGAAGGAAGAGCCAGCGCGGCCACCGTGAGGCCGGCGAGCACGTCTCGCCGCGCGTAGCCGCCGCTGTACGAGGAGACCTCCTCCGAGACCGGTACCGCGCGCTCCAGCAGGGGAGCCTTCCGTTTCGTCCGAAACGGCGACGCGTGCCCGTACCGCTCATCCCGAGGGGGCGGATCTTCCTTCAACTTCTCGCAGCCATCCCGCCGAAAATCTTGTCCGCCGCTGCTCGGAGCCGAATCACCCGATCCGCATGATCAATCCGGGCGGTTCGGCGGTGGAATAAGGTCGGCCCGTGCACTGGGCGGTCGCCATTGTTGCGCTGACTCTGCTCGCCTTCGCGGCGATATCTGGCCGGATCGACGGGACCCCAATCACCGCAGCGATGATCTTCACCGCCGTCGGACTGATTTTCGGCTCGGACGCGCTGGGATTGATCGACGTCGCGCCGGCTGGGGAGACGGTCAAGCTGCTCGCCGAAGCGACGCTCGCCCTGGTTCTGTTCGCGGACGCCTCGCGGATCGATGTGGGCACGCTACGCGGGGAACTCTCGGTGCCGCTGCGTCTGCTTGGGATCGGCTTACCTCTGACGCTCGTAGCGGGATTCGTCGTCGCTCTCGTCGTGTTCCCCTCGCTCTTATGGTCCGAGGCGCTGCTCCTCGCGGTGATACTCGCCCCGACTGACGCGGCGCTCGGTCAGGCGGTCGTAACGCTGAAGAGACTCCCGAGCCGAGTGCGGCAGGGCCTGAACGTCGAAAGCGGCCTCAACGACGGGATCTGCGTGCCGTTGTTCTGGATCGTTCTCGCGATCGCGCAGGCAGAGTCGGGCGCCATCGGTGATGGGGCCGCCGTTCGGCTGGTACTCGAGCAGATCGGCTACGGCATCCTGGCCGGGGTGCTTGCCGGCGTCGCCGCCGCGTGCGTCGTCGTGGTCGCCGGTAGGCACGGGCACATCGGTGGCTCCTGGCTTCAGGTCGTGCCTCTGGCCGGCGCCGGCCTTGCCTTCGGAATTGCCGATCCGATCGGCGGCTCCGGCTTCATCGCAGCGTTCGTCGGGGGCTTTGTTTTCGGCGCCATGCGGCGAAGGGGCGGCGGCGAGGTCGAGCATCTCATCGAGGAGCTCGGAGAGGTCTTCAACGCAGTGACGTTCATCGTCTTCGGCGCCGTGCTCCTCGGCCCGGTGCTCGGGGACGTGACCTGGTCGGTCGCCCTCTACGCCGTCCTCAGCCTGACCGTGGTCCGCCTGATCCCCGTCGCGATCTCCATGATCGGAACGGGCGCGCGCAAGCCGTCCGTGGCTTTTCTCGGCTGGTTCGGGCCGCGGGGGCTTGCGTCGATCGTCTTCGCCATATTGGTGCTCGAGGAGGGCGGCCTGCCGCACGACGGCCTGATCCTCACTACGACCTACCTTACGATCGGCCTGTCGGTCCTCGCTCACGGTCTCACCGCGGCGCCGCTGGCCAACCGGTACGCAGCCTGGTACGAGTCGCATCCCCGGGACGCACTGCCGGACCTCGAAGGCTCCGAGGTGCAGGACGTTCGCTGGCGCCTCGGCGTCGGCTGAGAGGCGGGGCCTGACTTTGCGAGGCAGGCCATCGGCAAGCACATTGACCTGATCGGGTCAGGTGCGACCGTTCCTCGAGCTGCCAAGCTTGCGTACATGAATTTGAACACCGCGGAACCGGGGCACCGGGCTCCCGCTGACCTCCGTCGCTTTCGTCTCGAGCACGCGCTGCAGTCGCTCGAGAACACGCTGATCCTGCTGGATGCACGGCCGGCAGAGGCGCTGGAGATTTCGGCCCTGGAACGGGTTCGTGACGACCTCACGGTCCTGCTCCGGGCCGCTCGGGCGGCGTGACCGCGGCACGCGAGCTGCTTCGCTCGGCTCGCCTCTAGCTTCAGGGACAGCCAGCTAGGTCTCGAGCAACCCTCTGCCAAGGGCGTAACGCACGAGGTCGGCGCGGGTCGAGAGCCTGAGCTTCTGCATGATGTGGGCGCGGTGCGCCTCGGACGTACGGACCGAGATGTTGAGCTTCTGCGCGATCTCCAGGTTGGTGTGGCCGAGCGCCAGCAGGCGGAGCACCTGCCGTTCGCGGTTCGACAGCGGATCCTTCTCGGTCCGCCGCTCGGCCGTTTCGGCTTCGATCAGCCGTGCGCCGAGGTCCGGAGGCACATATCTTCCACCGGCCGCCACCTCTCGGATCGCGGGTACGAGCTCGGTCTCGACAGCCTGCTTCAAGACGTAGCCCCTCGCGCCGAGCTCGAACGCCTCCTTGACGTCCTGCGGCTCATTTTGGACCGACAGAACAACCACCTTCCCGGTGGGATGTTGCTGCCCTAACGCCTGAACGATGTCGATTTCGCCCTGCTTAAACAGCCCCGCGTCGAGCACGATGACGTCAGGCCGCAGGGCGCGGGCCTCCGCGATCGCTTCGTCCGCCGAGCCCGCCTCCCCGACGGCCGCTAGGTCGTTCTCGGCGCACACGAGCAGCAAAAGGCCGGCCCTTGCCGACGGCCGATCGTCGACGACGAGGACTCGGATCTTCAAGCGGAACGGGCTGTGATCGCCACGCCTTCAGCCTACTCGTCGGGAGTTTGACCAAGTTGGGTCAGGCGGGCAGGATCGTGTCAGGCAACCCTGAGGACGTGGAGTCCAGGCCCTCCCCCACGCCGATCGACGTCTACAGGCGTCGCGCTCAGCTCAGGCACGCGCTGGTAACGGTCGAAGCGGCGATCATGCTGAGAGGCGAATGTGACCCGGAGAGCCCGGAGCCGGCCGACCTCGAGGGCCTGCGAGAAGACCTTCTGGCCGCCCTGTGGCTTACCGAGATCCTGGTCTCGAAGCACTGAGGGTCCTACGGATCGTCCTTTATGGGCGATGTGCCCGGCGAACCCTGCCGGGAAACTGAACGAAGATGTCGCAGCTCCGTGGGATGGACACCGATATCGAGCAGGCGCTCGAGCAGATCAACGTGCCGGCCTACGTCATCGACAAGCACGGGATCATCCGCTGGATCAACCCTGCAGCGCGGCGCGTCGTCGGTGACGTCACCGGGCGGCAGTTTACCTCGGTGTGCGCACCCGAGGAGACCCGCCGTGCACGCGAGCTGTTCGCCCAGAAGATCGCCGGCACGGCCGAGGTCACCGACGCCCAGGGCTTCCTCCTGGCGGAGGACGGAGACCGGGTCAATGTCGAGGTCAGCTCGGTCCCCCTGTACTCCGGCGGCCACATCGTCGGCGTCTTCGGCCAACTCGTCCACGTCGACGAGGAGGCGGAGCGCCCGTTGCATCCTCACCTCACCCCGCGACAGGCCGAGGTGCTGCGCCTCCTCGAACGGGGCCATTCGACCAACCAGATCGCCCGCGAGCTCCATCTGAGCATCGAGACGGTTCGAAATCACATCCGCCACCTGCTGCGAGCGCTGGGCGCCCACTCCCGCATCGAGGCCGTTGCCCTGGCGCGGCACGGCGAGCTCGCGGCAACCTGACCCTCAGCCGCAGGGACGAAACGCCGTTAGCTCCTGGGAGCTGTCGTGGCCGGAATGGTTACAACGATGCTGGTGCCGAAGCCGGCGCGGCTCACCAGCTCCATGTTGCCTCCGATCGCCTCAGCGCGGTCTCGCAAGCCCTCGAGGCCGGAGCCTGGACGCGCGGCCGCGCCGCCGACACCGTCGTCGAGAATCTCGATCCGGAGGCGCTCACCCGAGGCAGTTGCGCGCACCTGGATGAACGAGGCCTCCGAATACTTCAGGGCATTGGCAATCGCCTCGGCGACGACGTAGTACCCCACCGTCTCGCCGGCTTCATCGAGCCGTTTCTGCGGCAGCTCGAGCAACCTGACCGGGATGCTCGAGCGCAGCGCGAGGCTCTTGATCGCCTCAGCGAGGCCGAGGTCTACCAGCACGGCCGGGTGGATCCCATGCGCGAGTTCCCTCAGCTCGTCGATCGCGAGCTGCACCTCGTTCTCCGCCTCCTCCAGGAGGGTCGCGGCGCGCAGTGGCTCGCGCTTTACGATCCCGGCGGCGTTGCGAAGGTGAAGCGCCAGCCACGTCAAGCGGAGCTGCGCGCCGTCGTGGAGATCGTGCTCTAACCGACGTCGAGCGTTGTCCGATGCCGAGATGAGTCGTGAGCGGGACGCGCCGAGCCGCGTGGCGAACAGCTGGCGCTCGGTGGCGACCGCGGCCAAACAGAGCGTCGACAGAGCAGCGACGGCGATGAAGAGCTGGGTGCTGAGCACGCTGCGGGTGACCGACTCGAAGTGGAACGCGCCGACGTAGTGGGTGGTGTTCCAGACGGTGAAGAAGGCGGTAAGGGCCACAGCGAGGGTCGCGCCGCGCTGGCCGAAGCGTAGGGCGGCCCAGATCAGCACCGGGAAGACGAGGTACATCAACGGGCTGGAGGTCCGCGACGCGAACTCAGCCACGCCGACGACGGCCCCCAGAAGGACTAGGGCCTCGAGTCGTTGCCGGTGGCGCCAGCCGTCCGGCAGCGGTCTGTACCACGCGATTGCGAGCGGAACAACGATCAGCGCGCCGGTCGCATCGCCTAGCCACCACGTTCGCCAGACCGTTGGCGTCGCGTCCCAGTCGATAACCCCGCCGGAGAGAAGCGAGACTGCACCGACGGTTGCGCTGACCGCCGCGGCCGACGCTGTGGCCACGACAATCGCGCCGACGCCGCGTACGCTAGCGAGGGGCGATTCATCTCGGACAAGGCGCCGCAACAGCACCACCGCCAGAATCACCTCGAGCATGTTCCCGCAGGTCTGCCCTAGTGCGGAGCCGACGGGTAGCGCCGTGTAGTCGTTCGCGAGTAGGTCGCCGATCAGGACGCCGGGCCAGTAGCGGAGGCCGCCGAGGTACAGGAACGCGATGCCCACGCCCACAGGCAGCCAGATGATCGCGGCAACCGGACCAGCGAACTCCAGCAAGTATCCGGTCTTGGCCCCCGCGTAGTAGAGGCCTACCAGCGCGGCCAGGCCGACCGGGTAGCGGACCGGTGCGTATCCAACCCGGCCTATCCATTGCCTGGCCCCGGAATCCCGCTCGAAGATCGCCTCGGACATCGCGACCTCAGCGCCCCTGGCCGGTCAGGTAGAGCAATGCGGCCTTCACGCGCCGGTTCACGTCCGAGGACTCACCCAGGTCAAGCTTGAGGAAGATCCCGTTGATATGCCGCTCGACGGCGCGTTTCGTGATGTCCAGCGAGTCAGCGATGGAGGCGTTGCTACGCCCTTCGGCGATCAGCGCAAGGATCTCCCGTTCGCGAGCAGTGAGCTTCTCGACCCCAGGATCGTTGTTCAGGCGAGCTGAGACGAGCTTGTCGACAATGCGTGAATCGACGAGCGAACGCCCGGCGACGACCTCTCGCAACGCTCGCGCCAACTCGTCCTCGTCCCTGACACGTTCCTTCAGGAGGTAAGCACGCTGGCTGGAGCCGTCCTCGAAGAGGCTCATTGCATACGCCGGCTCGGCATGTTGGCTGAGAACCACCACCCCGACCTCCGGATGCGAAGCCCGAAGCTCGCTTGAGAAGCGGATGCCCTCATCGGTGTTCGTCGGGGGCATCCGGATGTCCGTCACCACGACATCCGGATTGACGCGCTCAACGGCCGACCGAAGTTCCTCGAGGTCGCCGCAGGCGGCGACGAGGTCGACGTCCTCGATGGCTTCGAGAACGCGCGCGATGCCTTCACGTGCGAGAAAGCTGTCGTCACCGAGCACGACCCGAATCATGGTGCGACCGAGCCTAGGGGGCGGCTGCTTCTCGACTGGTAACAACGTGGTGTCAGAGCCGCTTCCATGGCGACTACCTCCCCGAAGGAACACGGCGGACTCGCCCCTGATGATCGCGCAGCCGTACAGCAGCGACCGAGAGCGGCAGTAGGTACCGAAAACCTTGTGCCGCCCCGTTTTCGGCGAGGAGCGGCGTATCCATTTTCTCGCTGGGAGTATCGCAGCAGCTGACCGGTCGGTGCAATCGCACCACCAATCGCGGTGATTTGCGCGGTATTTACACCAACGGCAGATAGGTGGATCTCCTAATGACGGGCCCGCTATCGGCCGCCCATACTTGCTGGTGAGACGGGTCCCCGCCTACGCCAGGAAGCCATGCTCCGAATGCCGCCGCACCGTCAGCCCGGCCCTCTCCTGAAAGGGAGTCGCCCGTGCGCGATCTGAGCTCCGCGCCGAGTCCGGCGGATCCCTGCAGCGTCGGCCTGCAACGCGCCGGTGCGAAGGCCGTTCTCTACGGACCCTCCGCCCCGCCTGCGCTGCCTTTCGAGATCGTGGAGTCGAAGATTCACGTACCTCCGCTCCTGTCCGGGACGGTCTCTCGCACCGCGCTGGTCAACCGGCTTCGCGCCGCGGGCGCGTTTCCCCTCGTGCTGATCGTGGCGCCCGCCGGTTACGGGAAGACGACGTTGCTCTCCCAGTGGGCCACTCGCGACGTACGCCCGTTCGCCTGGGTTTCGGTCGACGAGTGTGACGATGACCCGGTCGCGTTTCTACGACACGTCGCGGCGGCGCTCGACCGGGTCGAAACGCTCCCTGCATCCGCGCTCGAATCCCTTCGCCTCGAGGAAGACTCGGCGTGGGCACAGGCGCTCCCACGCCTAGCCGAGGCGATCGCGTCCCGTCGATCGCCTTTCGTACTCGTTCTCGACGGCGCGGACTCGCTCAAGCGCGACTCGATCTCGATCGTCGGCAAACTCGTCAAGCACATCCCGGTGGGGTCGATGATCGTGCTCTCGGGCCGTATCCTCCCGAAACTGCCGGTTGCTGCGCTACGCGCGGGCGGCCCGCTGCTCGAGATCGGGCCCTACGAGCTCGCACTGAGCCGCCGCGAGGCCGAGATGCTGCTGCGCGCCGCCCGGGTGGAGCTGGCCGACGAGGAGATCACGGATCTCGTGGAGCGGACGGAGGGGTGGGCGGCAGGCCTCTACCTTGCTGCCCTCGCCTTGACCGACGAGAGCGGTACCGAGAGCGGCAAGCCACCGGACGTCTTCTCCGTTACCGGGGACGATCGCTATCTCGCCGACTACTTCCGCTCCGAGTACCTGTCGCGGCTCGCGCCGGAGCGGCTGACGTTCCTCCGTCGCACCTCAGTGCTTGAGACGATGTCCGGCCCGCTCTGCGACGCCGTCCTGAAGCAGAAGGAATCGGCCCTCGAGCTCGCGATGCTCGAGGCGGCCAACCTCTTCGTCGTGCCGCTCGACCGGCACCGGGGCTCCTATCGCTACCACCACCTCTTCCGCGACCTGCTTCGACGGGAGCTGGACGAGCGCGAGCCGGAGCTTGTCCCGGTGCTCAACCAGCGCGCCGCCGACTGGTTCGAAGCCCAGGGAGACGCCGAGTCGACGCTTCACTACTCGCACGGCGCTGGCAACAAAGACAGCGCCGCACGAATCCTCAGCTCGATCGCCATGAGCGTTTCCTCGACCGGACGAATGAAGGCGGTCGAGTCCTGGCTCGATGAGTTCGACGACGAGGCGCAGCTTCACCACTATCCGGGAGTTGCCATCGAGGGCTCGCGGATTCACGCCTTCCGCGGACGGCCGGATGAGGCCGAGGCATGGCTGGCGGCCGCGGAGCGTGGCGTCCCCGCGAACGGCGAAGGCGGCATCACCCGAGCGTGCATCGACGTCCTGCGCGCCGCCATGTGCGCCGATGGCCCGGAGCGGATGCTGGCAGACACGGAGTCGGCGCTCGCGGAGCTCTCACCGGACCACCCGTGGCACACCTGGGCCCTGGTCGTGAACGGCACCGCCCATCTCCTTCTTGGGGAAGGAGAGCGAGCCGACCGGGCTCTCGCCAAGGCCGCAGAGGCCTCTAACCACCTTGGCCGGGCAGAGAGCCGGTCGCTCGCTCTCAGCGAGCGCTCGCTTCTCGCGGCGGCCCGCGACGACGACGAGGCCGAGACGTTGGCACTCGAGGCGCACCGGCTCATCGAGGACGGCGAGCTGGACGCCTATGCGACGAGTGCGTTGGATCTTGCCGCCACGGCCCGCGCGCTCCTCCGCCATGGCCGGTGGGATGAGGCTCGCAGACAGCTGACGATCACGCAGCGGCTGGCGCCTAGCCTGACGCACGCGATCCCCTGGCTGTCCGTGCAGGTCCGGCTTGAGCTCGGCCATGCGTACGTAACGCTGCGTGACCACGAAGCGGCCCGAGGATTGCTTGCCGAGGCCAAGGAGATCCTGCACCTGAGGCCGTCGCTGGGAGTGCTCGGCGAGCAGGTCGCCGAGCTGGAGGCCGAGATCGAGGCGATGCCGCAGACAACGACCGGCCGAGGCTCGGGCCTGACCCCGGCGGAGCTGCGGCTCCTCCCGCTCCTCTCGACCCACCTATCGTTTCGCGAGATCGGCGAGCGGCTGTTCGTCTCACGCAACACGATCAAGACTCAGGCGATCTCCGTCTATCGCAAGCTCGGAGTCTCGAGCCGCAGCGAGGCAATCGCGAGGGCGGGCGAGATCGGGCTCGTCGGCGGCGCGGTTCCACAGATCGCTGCGCCGATCGCCGAAGACGCCCAGTCCGCAGGGTTCTGAGCTCCTAGGCCTGCTGGTCCGCGTACAGCTTCTCCTCGTCCGCATACTTTTTCGCCGCTCTCCGGTCGAAGATGGCGCCGTACGCGACTGCGATGAGGAAGAAGAACAGCAGCGCGCCGATCCCGCCCCACCTGTACCACGCCGCGTCCACCAACAGGAAAAGCAGGACGGCACCGATCCCGCAGAGGAATACCAAGCCGATCAGTTTCATCCAGAAACGCCCACCAAGTTCGTCGTTCACGTCCAGCTCCTTTGCATCGCTGAGCACGAGCGTCGCACCGGCCACCTCGGGCGACATCGTCCGAACCGGATGATGCGCCGCGTGCCGCCGGCGCTGGAAGCGGCCAGCTCGCCGGCCTTCTCCGGTGACCGGCCCGGAACCTAGGCCGGCACCGTCGGCGCGTCACCAAGGGCCACCGCAGCTTCTTCCTGGAGCGCCGCGGTTGCTCGCGCCCGAGCCAGGTCACGCGTGATGTGAACGGCGGCCGAGGCCAGGGGGGCCGCAAGGACCAGTCCGAGCATCCCGAAGATGCAGCCGGCCCCAATCGTGAGCACCAGCACCACGAGCGGGTGCAGGTCGAGCGCCGAGCCCATCGCGAACGGCTGGACGACGTTCTGGAGCAGGCCGTTCGCCAGGATCACGATCAGGAGCATGATCAGGGCTGTCGTCGTTCCCTTGGCGCCGAGCGCGATCACAACCGCGAAGGCGCCCGCGACGAACGCCCCGACGAACGGGACGTAGGCGGTGACGAAGGTGACGACCCCGATCGTGCCTGCGAGCGGAACACCGAGCGCGAGCGAGGCAAGACCGACGATCACCCCGTTGAACGCCGCCACGATGGTGACGCCCCGGAAGTAGCCCCGCAGCGACCGGATGACGCCTCCGGTGACCAGCTGCCCGACCGGAGGCGGGACGCCGAGGTGGCGGTCGACCCACCGCCGCATCGAGGGGCCGTCCTTCAGTAGGAAGAAGAGGCTGAGCAGCGTGAACGAGAGGGCGAAGGCGAGCGAGGTCAGCCCCTGGATGCCGCTGATCACGCCCTTTACCAGCGTCGAGATGATCTTCGGGACGTCCTGCTCGACGCTTGACTTGGCACTCGCCGACCCGGACGTGTCCACTCCGAGATCGTTCAGCCAACCCTCGGCCTTGTCCGCGGCGGCCGTCGCGTGCTCCGAGATCGAGGAGCGCTGCGAGGTGATCCCGCCGATCACGACCACAAGCACGAATACGGCGATCGCGGCGAGCCCCAGGAGCACGATTCCTGCTGCCGCAGCACGGGGTATGTGGCGGGTGAGCACGCCGACGATCGGCATCGCGACGGTCGCGACGATCGTCCCGGCCACCACCGGCCCGACGATGGTAGAGGTCGTTCCGAGCAGCCAGATGACGCCCGCCATGAGCGCGAAGAAGCCGACGAGGAGCCACGAAGTTCGGCCCAGGTCTCGCAACCAACGCGGGGCTGCGAACGCGGACCCGAGGTCGCCCGCCTCGCCGGCGCCGAGCTCGAAGGGGGCCGGCTCGGCCGCGACTGCCTCCTTCCTCCGCAAGTGCTTCATAACGTCCACGACTACGAGCTTAACCCGCTGATCGCGTCACCGATCAGCTTGACGCCCAGCACGAGCAGGAGGACGGCCATGATCGCCGCGTTGTGGGCAGCCATCCAGTTCTTGATGCCGTCGAGGATTCCCGTCGCTCTGGCCCCCAGCGCGAAGTAGATGACGAGCGGTGCGAGAATTGTCAGCGAGCCCAGCACGACAAAGATCGTCATCGCGCCGGCCTCCTGGCCGCTCGAAATGCCGGTCTCGGCGATCGTCGTCGCTGCCGCGACGGTGAGCGCGAGGTTCTTCGGGTTGAGGCCCGAGAGCGCCAGGCCGGCAACGAGCGCCTTCCCCGCCGAGAAGGTGTCGATTGCCCGCATCCACTTCGGCATCACGGCCTCGTCGCCCGCGGCCGGGCGACTGCGCCACTGCTTGATCGCCAAGAACAGAAATAGCGCGCCGAACACCAGCTTGAGGGCGCTCACCCAGGTCTCTGGTGTGCCCGTGTCCGTCGTGGCGTTGCCGCCCGCGATCACGAGCATGATCGTCCCGACCAGGGTCAACCCGGCGATCCAGCCCAGGGCGAACGCAGTCCCGGTCGCTCGGGCGCGCGGCGTCCCGAGCATCAGCACGATGGCGATGATCGGCAGGGGACTAATCGCGACTCCGATCGCCAGCGGCAGAATTTCGCCGATTGCCTTGCCCATGCGCGTCGATCGTTCTCGTGAGCCGAAGCGCGAGCATCATCCGGACAGGGTGATGTCGTCCGCCCGGAGCCGCGCCGAAACCATTTCATCCGGTCGGCATGAAAAAGAACCGGACGCAGGGTGAAAGACTTCCTGCGAAAGTGGGCAAGACCTCCGATCCACAGGTCGAGCGGATCGACGCGCTGTTCGTCCAGAGCGCGACGGCTTTCTCAAGCGGGCCCGGAACCATCACCCTCTATGGCCTCGCCGACTCGACCGTCTACTTCGCGGACCGGCCGCGCCGAGAGATCGGCCACATTCCGTCCCACCGCTTCGTCCAGCTCTGGGAACCCGGTGCCAACAGCTTCGCGGTCGATCCGCCGAACGCTGTGCTTTCTTTCCTCGACGAGGAAGGCACCGCGCCCGAAGACGCGGCTCTCGTCCTGCGCGAGCCTCGTCTGGAAGACGACACGCTCTCCTACAGCGTCGAGATCCTCGACGGAAACCTTCCGCCTCGCTTCGGGCCCTGCGCGCTCTTCATCGACGTCTTTGGGCGCTCACTCTCTCCGGTCTCGAGCTCGAGGGCGCGCCTCAAGCCTGCGAAGAGCGGCTAGCAGGCAGCAAGCGCTCCTGTTCGAGCCGGGCCGAGGCCTTCGGCCCGCCGATGCCCTGCCGGTCGGGCGTGGCTGCGCGGTCGAAGTCGACCGAGTCGCCAAAATTGAGCTTCACCGTCGCAGCCAGGTGCTCGAGCTCTGCCTCGATCGCCGCGCGGTGCTCTGGCAGGACTGTCCCGTGCAACTCGAGGAGCATCGCCCGGAGTCGCCGGAGCACCTGGATCGCACCTGCCCCGTACACTCTGACCTCCGTGGTCGCCAGCGCCAGGTAGTCCTCCCATTGCCGCCCGCGGGCAACGATTCGGATCGTGCCCGCGTCGTCGCGCATCACTCTCGTGCGTCCGTCCAGCGGGGTCGCTCCGATGTACCGTAGGAGCTCCGTCATGTGATCGAGGACCTGGACGGCGGTCGTCGGGTCGTTGATCGCGGCGGACAACGCCTTGTTCGCGATGTCGACCATGATCCGCAGGGCGAAGGCCGGATCCTGCTCGATCGTCCGCTCGGCGCCGAGCGCGAACATTTCCGCCAGCCGCCGCTCATCGCCGTTGGGCTCGCCGGCTGCACCTAGGACTTCGACGAGCGGCAAGCCCGCGGGCACGAAGTCACCGATCGCGTGCGGCATGAAGAGGACGCGGTCGTGCTTACGCGCCCAACCAACGAGGCCGCGCTCGTCGATCGCCTGGATCGTGCCGGCATGCTCGCTGCGAACCGTGCTGCAGGGCTCGAGGCCGCGGTCCGGCTCATCGGCGAAAGCCTCGAGCCTTCTCGTGCCCACCTCGAACGCCTCTCGTCCCGCCCGGGCGACCAGGGCCGCAACGGCCACGGGTCGTAACCGATGCAGCATCCGGTCGAGGAAGACCATGAAGAAGAGCAGTCCTCCGAGCATGCAAACGCCCGCGACCGCCACGCCGATCGTCGGCACGAAATCCGGCTCGACGCGGCGCAGAAGCGCGAATGAGAACGCCAGCGTGGCGATCAGCACGGCAAGCACGGCCTTGAGCGCCCGGTCGCGGTACCAAAGGCGCATGTACCGAGCCGAGAAGGTGTCGATCGCCATCTGGACGGCCAGAACCGTGACTGTCACGACGAACCCCGTCAGCGCGGCCGTCGCACCGATGATCGCGGCGAGCACGGCGGTCGCCGTGGAAGGCGAGTACTGCCAGGACTGCGGGAGCGAAACCGCCTCGTCGAGGCGCGGCTCGACGAGCCCCAGCACCGCGCCGAGCACGCCTCCGATGAACGGGACCACCCAGATGCTGCCCTTCAGGTACTGCCTGAGGCGGAAACGCGTATTCCAAGTCACTTGCGCCGAGTCTCTCCAGCGGCCGGGATGCGGCCATCGTCCGGAGAGGATGAAGCAGCGGCTCAGCCCGGCCGGGCGGCTCTCCTTGAGCAACCTCACCAAAGACGAGGCGATCGAGCTCGGCAGCGAGGTCGGCGCTTTGATCGGCCTCGGAATCGAGGGCGAAGAAGGCATTGACGCCGGCGCCATCGCGGCGCGGAAGGTACGTCGCGCTCGTCGTGCTGATGCTCGTCGCTGTCGTCCTAATCGTCCGGGGCGCGAACGACCTGATCGCCTGAAGCGATGCTCAGCCCGGGCCCAGCGACGTCGACCGGGCGGTTTCGGCGCCAGGTCGCAGCGGCCACACCGCCGAGCGCGAGGGTCGGGACGATCGTCAGAAAGCGGTACACCAGCACGGCGGCGACCACACCGGCGTTGTTACCCCCGAAGCCCGCGAGCGCCGTCGTCAGGCCGAGCTCGACGATCCCGAGCCCGCCGGGGGTGATCGGGATCGAGCCGAGCACCCGGGCCAGCGACCAGCCGGCAAACGCTTCGACCAAGCTGACCTCGCCGGAATCGACCCCGAGCGCGCGCAGGCTGGCCAGGAGCACGAGGAAGACCGACAGCTGCCCCGCCAGCGTCGCGAGCGTGAGGATGTGCCAGCGCCTGCGGAGTAGCCCGATCGCGGAGCTCCGGAAGCGGACGAGGCTCTCGCCGCTCCAGCCGACCGGGCCGCGGCGGACGATACGCAGCAGGCGGTTCAGGACCCGCGCGGCAAGATCGCCCACCCACCGCGCCATCCGCGGGCTCGAGAACGCTGCCGCGAACGCGGCAGCCACGGCAACGAACGCGGCGAGGCCGATCGTCGCGATCGTCTGCAGGGCGGCTCCGTCACCGCCCGTCAACGTGAGCAGGGCGAAGGCGACCGCCGGGAAGCCAAGGATCGCGAGCTGGTTCCAGATCCCCGTCAACGTCACGGCAAGCGCGACCTGGTCGGCGTGGAAGCCCCAGGCGAGCAACATCGCGGCCGAGAGCCCGATGCCCACCGCGGGGCCTCCGGGCGCGAGGTAGGTCCCGGCGGTCGAAGCCTGGGTCACCGTCAGGGCGGACAGGAAGCGGAGACCCGGCAGCGCCGCCATCCAGGGCGGAGCGAACGTGGCGACGTTGAGCACCACCGACGCGAGCAGAATCCCGATCCACGCCCACGAGAGCATTCGCACCTGCGCCCACACGTCGCCGTAGTCGGCGAATTGCGGCAGCACGAAGACGTAGGTGCCGACGATGACTGCCACGGCGAGGCCTCCCGCGAGACCGCGCTTCAACCAGCGCCTCCGGTTTTGCCCCTGGGGCTGCTCGAGCTCGACGTTCACCGAACGGCCTCGAGCGTCATGGTCTCGCCGATCCGCAGGATCCGGACGTCGACCTCCGGGGCGACCTCGGCGGCCGCGCGGACGAACTCCCTCGCCGGCCGGTCATCGGGAGGCGCTCCGAAGGGCGTCCTGAACGTTCCCCAGTGGACGGGCACCGCGATCCTCGGCCGGAGGAACCGCAGCGCCTCGGCAGCGCGCGTCGCGTCCAGGTGGCCGGCGGGCAGCCGCGAGCCCCAGCCGGAGACGGGCAGAATGGCAACGTCCACCGGGCCAACCCCGGCCATGTCGTCGAAGAGATCGGTGTCGCCCGCGAAGTAGACGCTCGTGGACCCCTCGGCCACGTAGCCGACCGACGCCGAGCGCGGAGACAGCGGCCAGCGGCTCGACTCGTGCTCGGCGTGCGTCACCCGGATGGCAAGCCGGCCGAGCTCGAGCTTGTCGCCGGCCACCACCTCGAGCATGCGCACGAAGCCCCAGCTCCGCAGGAGCGGCCCCACTCCGGTCGGCGCCACGACGGGCAGCGATCGATCCAACCGGCGGAACGAAGCGCGGTCGAGGTGATCGAAATGGGCGTGCGACACGAGAACACCGGCGAGTGCCCCCAGCAAACGGAGGTCGACCGCGGCCTCCCGGCGGAGATGCCATACCCGGCGCCCGAGCACCGGGTCGGTGACGAGACGCGTGCCGTCGACGTCGATCACGACGGTGCTGTGCCCCAGCCAGGTGAGCCCGTTCAAAGCACGTCCATCCGGATCGAACACCGAGGTGCGACCACGTTCATCACCCTGTTCGGATGAGGCTCTGTGTACGGTCCCGCGCGAGAATCGCCGTTGAGCACTCGGCTATGACTACCACCGAACAGGCCCACAAAGCGCCGGGCTGGAGCCCGAGCCGACCGAAGATCAGGCCGCTCCATCTCGTCGTCGCCTGGCTCGTGTCCGCCTCTGCGCTGCTCGTCGCCGCGTGGATCGTGCCAGGCGCCGCGGTCAACGACTTCGCCGGTGCGCTGGCCGCCGCCCTGGCGATCGCCGCTTTGAACGCGGTCGTGCCGCCGATCCTCGCGGCTCTCCGGCTGCCGCTGATGCTTCTCACCGGTCTCGTGCTCATTCTGGTCGCGGACGCGCTGATGCTGCTCGCAGCCGACGACATCACCCGCCACAAACTGGAGATCGACTCGTTCTGGTCGGCGCTCGGCGTCGCCTTCGTTACCTCCGCTGTGACCGTCGTCCTCGACATCGTCCTGGGCACGAACGACGACGACACCTACGCGCTGAGGGTGATCCAGCGGATCGCTCGCCGCTCCGGCGGTCGCACGGTCACGGACGCGCCGGGGATCGTCTTCCTCGAGATCGACGGGCTCGCGCTGCCCGTGCTGCAGCGCGCGACGCGGGACGGCAGCGCGCCGAACATGGCGCGCTGGCTCGCCGAGAAGAACTACCGGTTCGCCGAATGGGAGACCGACCTCTCGTCGCAGACCGGCGCCAGCCAGGCCGGCATCCTGCTCGGCTCGAACGACGACATCCCTGCCTTTCGGTGGGTCGAGAAGGAGACGGCGAAGCTGGTGGCGTGCTCCGGCCCGCCCGACTGCGCCGAGATCGAGCGGCGGCACGCCACGGGCATAGGTCTGCTCGCCGACGGGGGCGCGAGCCGGGGGAACCTCCTCTCGGGCGAAGCCGATCACATGATCCTGACGGTCAGCCGAATGGACGCCGAGAAACGAGCGAATCCCGGCTACCGCGCGTTTTTCGCGAACGGGTTCAACGTCGTCACCGTGCTCGTGTTGTTCTTCTGGGAGGTCGTGCTGGAGTGGTCGGCCGCAGGGCGGGCGAAGCGCCGGGACATCCGTCCGCGCGGGCACCGAGGCGGCCTCTACCCGTTTATGCGAGCAGCCCTCTGCGTCGTCGTCCGAGACCTGATCGTGTACGGCGTGCTCTCGGACATGATGAAGGGGAGGCCCGCGATCTACGCCACCTTCTCGAGCTACGACGAGGTGGCGCACCACTCGGGGCTCGAGCGGGCAGACACCCTCGAAGCCCTGCGCAAGCTCGACCAGCAGTTCGGGCGGATCGAGCGTGCCAGGGAGTACGCCGCGCGTCCCTACGAGATCGTCGTGCTCTCCGACCACGGGCAGACCCAGGGTGCGACGTTCAAGCAGCGGAACGGTTACGGCCTCGACGAGCTCGTCGAGCGCTCACTCGAAAGCGGCAGCGTGGCTCGAGTGGCCGGTGGCGACGAAAACCAGAGCAACGTCGGCAACGCTCTGGGTGAGGCGACCGGCAGCACGGGGAAGAAGAAGCGTCCGAAGAACGACGTTTCCGACAAGGAGGTGGTCGTGCTCGGCTCGGGCAACCTGGGGCTCGTCTACCTGATGAACGAGCGTCGCCGCCTCACCCGAGAGGAAATCGACGAGAGGCATCCGCGCCTCCTGCCGGCTCTGCGCGAGCACCCCCACGTCGGCTGGCTGCTCGTTCGCTCCGAGCGCGACGGGCCGCTGGCTCTCGGCGCGCACGGCACGCACTACCTTGCGGAGGGCCGCATCGAGGGGGAAGACCCGCTGGCGCACTTCTCTGCGAACGCCCCCGCGCACCTGCTGCGCACGGACGGCTTCGAGCACGTCGCCGACATCATGGTCGGCAGCTTCTACGACCCCGCCCTCGACGAGGGTTGCGCCTTCGAGGAGCTGATCTCCTTCCACGGTGGCATCGGCGGAGCCCAGACGCGCCCGTTCCTGCTCGCTCCCGCACACCTCCCGCTCCCGGAGGAGCCGATCGTGGGCGCCGCTGCGGTTCATACGGTCCTGGCCGGCTGGCGCCGAGGACTGAACGGCGGGGCCGGCGCTCTCGAACCGCAAGAGCAGCGACCGCTCGAGACGACCGCGCGGTAGCAATGACGGAGATGACGCAGGTCTGGCATCCGGGCTCCCGCGTCTCTCGCGTCCGGGCGAGCCACAGCTACGGCCTCGTGCTCGCCCTGATCGTCGTCGAGTTCGTCTTCATGTCGGTAGCGCCGAACAGCCCGTGGGCCGACAGTACGCTCGTCCTGCTTCAGGGGGGGACCCTGGTAATGGCGCTCTTCACCTCCGGCGTCGCGAGGGCCGACTCGGCGATCAGCCTCGGCCTTGTCGCGCTGGCGGCAGCGTCGGCCGTCGCGCTCCTGATCTTTGGGGGGAACACGCTGACGGGCGTTGTCGGGATTCTCTCGGGCGCCCTGACCGTCGCCACGATCGCAATCGTCGCGCTCGGCGTCGTCGACCAGGGCGAGGCGAATGTCAGGGCGGTGACGGGAGCGATCTGCGTCTACGTCTTGATCGGCATCATGTTCGTCTACCTCTACGGCGTGCTCGCGGTCCTGGGCTCGGGCGACTTCTTCGCACAGGGAACCGACGGGACGCGCTCCCTGCGCCTCTACTTCAGCTTCGTCACGCTCGGCACGCTGGGGTACGGCGACTACACCGCCGCCGGCGAGCTCGGGCGGACGTTGGCCGTCGTCGAGGCGATCCTCGGCCAGCTGTACCTCGTCACGGTGATCGCCGTCCTGGTCTCCCGCATCCGCGGTCGCAAGGACCAGTCTGCGGCCTAGGAGGAGGAGCTCGTCAGGCTCTTGCAGGCCGGGGCGTCCTTGAACGCCTGATCGAGCTCGCCCTTCGGATCCGCCTGCTCGAGCTTCGAAGCGGCCGAGCTGATCTGAGTGCCCATCGTGGAAAGCGTCGCAGTGATGCTCGAGGCGGCGGTGACCGCACCGTTCACGCCCGACGCTTCCTGGACCGCGCTCTGCATCGCGTTGACACCGTCCTTGACGTCGCTCGAGAGCTGGTCGATCGCGTCCTTCGCCTGCTGGCCCGCTTCGGTATCGGGCTTCCCCAGGCCCTTCAGGTCGCTCGCCAGCTTGTCGGTGGCACTCCTGATATCGCTGGTTGCGCTCTTGAGACTGTTTTCCGAAGGGTTGCCTCCGTTGAGCGACTCGCCGGCCGACTTGACCGACCCCGACCAGGTCGTGATCGACGAACAGAGGCTGTTCGCCCAGTCTGACGCCGAGGACGAATTGCCCGATCCACCGCAGCCCGAGACGAGAGCGACCGCTACGGCGAAGGGGATGAGCGTAAGCCGCACGGTCCCAGCGTGGGGTCCCGAGCGACCTCGTACATCACCCTCTCCGGACGAACCCATCTAGCCGGTGAGCCCGGCGATGCCGTTCCGGAGAAGTGAGACGGCCAGCAGGACGACGATCGCCGCGGCAACAGTTCTGGCGTGAAGCTCGAGCCAGCCGCGCACTTGGCCGAGCGCCCGCTCGGTCCATTCCCGCGCCACGACGAGAAGCACGAGCGAGACCGCGAGCGGGAACAGCGAGGCGAGCGAGAAAAACACCCAGTCGACGATGTACTGGGTGGCGCTCGGGTCCAGCTCCGAGATGTCCTTCAGCGCGATCGGGATGAAGGCCCCCGGGTTCGCGAGCGCTGCGCCTGCGCCGAGGATCGCGACCGCTCGCGACGAGGAGACCTTCTCCATCTGCGCGATCATGCCCGCCGTCCGCTCGGGGTTTGGAGGCCGCCGCATCACCCGCACGACGAGGAAGAGCAGAGCCAGCGCCGCGATCACGTCCACGACTGCAACCCACGTCTTCGGGGTGCTCGGCGTCTGCGACGCGGCCACATTGCCGATGACGAAGGCCGCGACGATCCCGATCCCGAGCGTCGCCCCCAGGGCGCCGAAGTAGAACCAGAGCCCCGTACGGAGCGGCCGCCTGCCGAGGACGAGCACGAGGACGCAGAAGGTAAGCGTCGTCGGCGAGAACATCGCCGCCAGCGCGGTCAACGCCAGCTCGGCACTGATCCAGTCCACGAGCTCCTAGACCGGCGCTGTCCTACGCATGCTTGGCGGCCCTCTTGGCCTCTTTCCTCTCTGCGTGTGCCGTTTTCTGCTCGGCGCCCTTCGTCTTCGCATCGGCGTAGGACGTCCGGACGAGATCCTTGCCACCCGACCAGCCGAAGACCCAGGTGACCATGACGATCGCGAAGAGGATGTTCCAAGCGGTCGTCACGAGTTGCTGTGCGACCGAGTAGGCGGTAGCGGTCGTCGGGTCGGTGATCCCGTTCAGCGAGGCGACGTTGAACGCCTGGTTCACGCCCGCGCCGCCCGGCGTGACCGAGGTCACGTTGGCGATCGAGTTGCCACCGGCGATCCGCATCAAGGTGTGGAAGCTCACCGGGATGTCGTAGGCGGCGAGGAAGACCGCCATTACGCCGAGGCTCGCGAGCCAGGCGAGCAACGAGGGGCAGAACACGCGCACGAAGTACTTCCGCGGCTCGCCCAGGATGGCGCCGCCCTCCTTGGCATCGTCCCACCACTTGACGACCTTCGGCCACATCGCGCGGACGAGCAGGTAGACCAGCGCGATGCTGCCGAGCACCAGGATCGCGGTCGCCCAGGGGTGTTCGTGGACCCAGGCGAACTTGACGTCGAAGGAGCCGCCCACGGTCAGGAACAGGTACAGGTAGGTGAAGGCGCCGCTGAGGGTGAAGAAGATCTTCTGGACGACGTAGCCGCCGAGGACGCCGGAGAAGGTCGCGTCGGCGATGATCGTCGTGAACATCAGCAGCATCACCAGCGTGCCGAGGTTCGCCGGCAGGAACCCGTTCAGGGCGACCGAGGTCGCGTAGCAGGCGAGCACGACCCTGAAGCGCGTGGTCGGATAGGCGTAGCGCAGGATCGCGTACCAGGCGAGCGCGGTCAGGGTGGTCTGGAGGGTCTTCAGCAGTACCGCGCCGACCAGGTACGCCGCCGAGATCTCGGAAATCGTGTCCCAGAGATCCGAGAACCAGCTGCGAATGTCCCAGCCGAGCAGATCCGCGGCGGCTCCGATCACGATGATCAGGAGCGCGATGGTGAGCAGGCGCCTGATGTGCAAGCGCTGCCAGAGCCCGGGGGCTCCGGGGGCCTCTACGGCCGCAGACTCGGTCATCGCAGAACCTCGAGCCGCTCGGCGCCGTGGCAGCGCTTCCACTTCTTGCCGCTGCCGCACGTGCAGAGATCGTTGCGCCCGCGACCGGCGTCCGCGGCCGCATACATTCCGACGATCTCCGCCGGGGCCCGGTCCTGCGCGAGCAGCGCGCCCATCGTCCGCATCGGACCGTCGACGTGGTGGAAGAACGCCTTGAACCCCGCGCAGAGGTAGTTCAGGCCCGGCTCGCCCTCAGGCGTCCGGATGAAGCGGTCCTTGGGGCATCCACCGTGACAGGCGAAGCGCACGTCGCAATCGAGGCAGTACTGCGGCAGCGTCTCGCGCTTGTCGAGCCCGAATTGCCGCTGCTGCGGCGAGTCGACGAGCTCGAGCATGCTCGTCATCTTGATGTTGCCGAGCTTGTGCTTCGGCTCGACGAAGTGATCGCAGGAGTAGAGGTCGCCCGTGTGCTCGAGGGCGAGCGCGAGGCCACACGTCTCGGAGTGGACGCAGAGGCTGGGAGGCTCGCCGACCCAGTTGGCGAGCGCGACGTCGAACATCTGCACATAGACCTCGCCGACGTCCCGCCGCACCCACTCCTCGAAGACGTCGATCAGGAAGCGCCCGTACTGCTCGGCGGTCACCGACCGGCCCGTCACCGCGTCGCCGTCCTGTACGTACAGCGGCCGGTCGCGCCACGAGGTCCACGGCACGGTTCCATTCGCGTCCGTTTCGGCGACCCGTTCGATGATCGGGATGAACTGCACGAACTTTGCGCCGAGCTCGTCGCGGAGGAAGCAGTAGACCTCCCGGCCGTGCTCGGCATTCTCCGCATGGATCGTCGTCAGCGCGTTCCAGTCGACCCCGGCCTCGCGCAGCGCGTCGAGCCCCTGTACGACCTTGTCGAAACTGCCCTTGCCGCCCTTGTCCACGCGGTAGGCGTCGTGCAGCTCACGCGGCCCGTCGATCGAGACCCCGACGAGGAAGTCGTTTTCCTTGAAGAACGCCGCCCACTCCTCGTCGAGCAGCGTCGCGTTCGTCTGGATCGTGTAGACGGCGCGCTGGCCCGTCAGCAGGTGAGCATCCGCCAGCTCGACCGAGCGCCGGAAGAAATCGAGCCCCATCAGCGTCGGCTCACCGCCCTGCCAGGCGATCGTCACCTCCGGGACCCGCGAGTGTGCCTCGATCAGCTGGCGCAAATACTCCTCGAGCAGGTCGTCGGCCATCCGAAACCGGCTGCCCGGGTAGAGCATCTCCTTCGAGAGGAAGAAGCAGTAGCTGCAGTCGAGGTTGCAGACCGCACCGGTCGGCTTCGCAAGCAGGTGGAAGGCGGGCGGCGCCTCGGGCCTGCCGGGCGCCTGCTCACCCGCTATCTGCGAAACCGACATCGTCCTCTCCGGAAAGACCCCGTTCGCCGGCGCCGTCCCCGAGGCGCCGGCGAACATCACAGGGTCAAGTGACCGTTCGAACCGTCAACTCGTCGTCTACCGGCGGCCGGGCGATCATGTATACGAGCACTCCCAACAGCGGCGTGAAGATGACGAAGAGCGTCCACATCGCCTTCGCAAAGCCGCCGTGGTCCCGGCGTCGGAAGTTGTCCGAGAGCACCAGGATCAGCAGCCAGATCCAGATCACCCAGGCGAAGAAGATGGCCATCGTCCAGAAGATGTCGAGGAACGGGTAATCAGTTGCGAGCACTACACCTCTCCCTTGTCGGGGTCATTTGCTGCTTGCAACCGTCCCGCGTCGAAGCATCCGCGGCATCGTCCCAACGGGATGAGGCGCCGTGTTTCCTTCGGGGGCACGATCTCCACGAGATGTGCCGCTGGCTTGCATATTCCGGTTCGCCTGTCCTGCTCGACGAGCTCCTGTACGGCCGGCAGAACTCGCTGATCGTCCAGAGCCTCCACTCACGGCTCGGAGCCGAGGAGACCAACGGCGATGGCTTCGGCATCGGCTGGTACGGCGAGCAGGAGAGCCCGGCGGTCTTTCACAGCATCGAGCCGGCCTGGAACGACCGCAACCTGCGCGAACTGGCCGGTCACATCACCTCGCCGCTCGTGTTTGCGCACATCCGGGCCTCCACGGGCTCCCCGGTGCAGCAGACGAACTGCCACCCGTTCCGCCACGGCCGCTGGCTGTGGATGCACAACGGGTTCCTCGACGGGTTCACCAAGGTGAAGCGAGACCTCACGGTCGCAGTCGACCCGGAGCTGTACCCGGAGATCGAGGGCACGACCGACTCGGAGCTGATGTTCCACCTCGCGCTGACGTTCGGCCTCGAGGACGATCCGCCCGCGGCGGTCGCACGCACCATCGGCCTCGTCGAGTCGGTGGGCCATGCGCACGACGTCCAATTCCCGTTCCAGGGAACGATCGCGGCGAGCGACGGCGAGCGCGTCTGGGCGTTCAGGTATTCGAGCGAAGGAAAGTCGCGCTCCCTCTTCTTCAGCACGGACGTCCGCACGCTCCGCGCCCTTTACCCGGACAACGAGCTGCTGCGCGACCTCGGCGACGAGTCGCGGCTCGTGGTTTCCGAGCCGCTCGGGGACCTGCCCGGAGCGTGGAACGAGGTTCCCGAAGCCTCCTACGGCGTGATCCAGCCGGGCCAGGACGAGATGCGCCCGTTCGCGCCGACGACCGAGGCGGTCGGCGCGGGGCGAGCCAATTGACACGGACCCGGCCGCGCCTGCGATGATCTCGCAGTCGCACGCGGAGAAGCTATGAAGAGCTCAAGTCGAACATGAGCAAGAAGCGTGGATTCCTGGTCTGGGGCCTGTTCGTGCTGGCGACGATCCTGATGTTCGTCTCGTCGCTCACGGTCTGGTCGAAGCGTCAGCTGCTCGATGACCAGGCCTGGGCGGACTCGTCGACTCAGCTACTGGCAAACGACGAGGTTCGCGGTGCGATCGCGCAGAAGCTCACTGACGCACTCTTCCAGCGAGTCGACGTGGAAGCCCAGCTGCGCGAGCGGCTGCCGGCACAGAGGAAGGGAACTGCCGTCGCGCTGGCGGCGGCGCTCCAGAACACGGTCGTGCCCGCGGCCGCCGACAGGCTGCTGCAGCGACCGAGGGTGCAGACGCTCTGGGAGAACCTCAACAAGCGTGCCCACGCCGGTGTCGTGAAGGTGCTGGAGGGCGAGGACCTGGGCAAGAACGGAAACCTCTCGACCGCGAACGGAGCTGACACCCTGGACCTGAGACCGGCGATTACGAGGCTGGCGACACGGCTCGGGTTGGAGGACAAGCTGAAGGCAAACGCCGATCCGAACGCTGGCCAGCTCGTGATCATGAAGTCGGACCAGCTCGGCGCCGCCCAGACGGCGGTCAAGATCCTCAAGGCGCTGAGCTCGCTGCTCCTGCTCGCCGTCGTCGCCCTCTACGCGCTGGCGATCTACCTCGCGCATGGGCGGCGCCGGCTGCTGCTGGGCGCGACCGGAGCGAGCCTCGTCTTCGTCGGCCTCCTGATCGCCTCGCTCAGGCGCTTCCTGGGTGACGCGATCGTCGACTCGCTCGTCAAGACGGAGGCGAACAAGCATCCGGTGAGCGTGATCTGGGCGATCGAGACGAGCGTGCTGCGAGACATCGCGATCATCCTGGTCGTCTACGGCGCCTTGGTACTCCTCGCGACGGCCTTGGCAGGCCCGAATCGACCCGCGGTCGCGGTCAGGCGCTCGCTCGCACCTTCCTTCAGAGATCATCCGATCGTCGTCTGGGTGGCCGCTCTCTTCCTGTTCCTGATTCTGCTCGCGGTGGGACCGACGGCAGGCAACCGGCAGCTGCTCGGGGTCGCGCTCCTTGCCGCCACGACTGCAATCGCCATTGAGGCGCTGCGCCGGCAAACCCTGCGGGAGTTCCCGGAGACTCCGCCCCCGGCACTCGGGAAGACCCCTGGACCAACCTAACCGGTGTTCATCGCCCGGCTAGGGTAAGCGGCAGGCGACTTTTCCGCTGAACTTGTCGCTGTCGGGCAGCGGCTCCACGCCGGTCACGACACAAGGCCCGTACTTGGTGTTGATCATCTCGCCTTCCTCGGGCAGGCGCAGTACTTCCGCCTCCTCTCGATCCTGGAAGTTTGGTCCCTCGATCGTGATGATGATGCGGTCCACCCGCTAGTCGCTACTGGCGCGCCATTGCGATCTTCAGGCGCTCGTCGGGGGTGATCAGGTGGTCGGAGTCCTCCGCGTCCTCGCCCAGGTCGATCTCGACCCAGCGCACCTTCCCGTTGAACTCGAGCTCGTCCACTGGGAGGTCGTCGGACACCGGAGTGCCGCTGTCGGAGCCGATGTCGAGGGTCTCGTCGGCCGAGAAGGCCATGGGCACAGTCGCTTCGACCCGTCCCTCGCCGACCTTGTCGCCATCGAGGAAGAGCGAGGCGGTGCCTCCCTTGCCGAGCCCGCCGCCGTCGTAGGCGAACTCGACCCGAACCTGGTGCGTGCCCTCGGACAGCGGCGCGTCGCCGTAGACCTTGAAGAGCTGTAGGCCGAAGAGGTTGTAGCAGTACGCCGGCTTGCTCTCCCTGGCGTAGAGGCTCCAGCCGCCGAAGGCGCCGCCCTGCGCGACGATGACGCCCTCGGCACCGTCCGCGGGAACGTCAATCTCAGCCGTGACCGCATGTGACTTGTTCTTGATCACGACGATCGAGTTCTCGGACAGGCGGCTCATGCCGCCGAAGAGCAGCTGCCGGTTGCCCCGCACGAGCTGGGGGCGGCCGGCGAGGTCCGAGTTGAAGCGCTCCGCGCGCCGGTCGTCCAGCGGCAGAACGTTGTATTTCGCCGCTTCGATCAGGAACAGCGTCTGCAACTCGCTCAGCTTCTCCGGCTGCTCCTGCGCCAGGTCGTGGGCCTGCGTCCAGTCGTCCGGCGCGTAGAGCTCCCAGACGTCGGCGTCCAACGGCGGGTTCTCCGCCATGACCCACGGTGTGCTGTGCCGCGTGACCGCGGTCCAACCCTTGTGGTAGATGCCGCGGTTGCAGAACATCTCGAAGTACTGCGTCTCTCGCATCTCAGGCGCGGACGCGTCACCGAATGACGGCGCCATCGAGACCCCGTGCAGCGGCATCTGCTGGATGCCGTGGACGAAGCTCGGCTCGGGGAGCCCGGCCACGTCCAGCACGGTGGCGGCGACGTCGATCACGTGATGAAACTGGGTGCGGACCTCGCCCTTTGCCTTGAACCGGCTTGGCCAGTGGACGATCGCGCCGTTGCGCGTCCCGCCCCAGTGTGAGGCGACCTGCTTCGTCCACTGGTACGGCGTGTCCATCGCATGCGCCCAGCCGACCGCGTAGTGGTTGTAGGCCTTCGGCGTGCCGAAGTCCTCGATCCGTGAGGTCATGAACTCGACTGTCTCGAGGCCGGCGGCGCCGTTGAGGACGACCAGCTCGTTGAAGCAGCCGTTCGGCGTTCCCTCGGCCGAGGCGCCGTTGTCGCCGACGATCACGTAGACGAGCGTGTCCTCGAGGAACTCGAGTTCCTCGAGCGCATCGATCACGCGGCCGACGTGGTGGTCGGTGTGCTCCATGAAGCCGGCGTAGACCTCCATCTGGCGGGCGAAGATCGGCTTCATCTCGTCCGGCGTCTCGTCCCAGCCGGGGATCTCCTTCGGCCGAGCCGTCAGCTCTGCGTCCTGCGGGATGACCCCGAGCTCCTTCTGGCGGGCGAAGGTCTCCTCGCGGAGCTTGTCCCAGCCCTGATCGAACTTGCCCTTGTACTTGGCCGACCACTCGGCCGGAACGTGGTGCGGGGCGTGCGTCGCACCCGGCGCGTAGTAGACGAAGAACGGCTTGTCCGGCATCAGCGCCTTCTGCTGGCGGATCCAGTCGATCGCGTGGTCGGTCATATCCTCGGAGAAGTGGTAGCCCTCCTCCGGCGTGCGGTCGGGCTCGACCGGGACGGTGCCGTCGTAGAGCGCGGGCGCGTACTGGTTCGTCTCGCCGCCGATGAAGCCGTAAAAGTGCTCGAACCCGCCCCCGTTGGCGGGCCACGCGTCGAAGGGGCCCATTGGACTGGTCTCCCAGACCGGCACCTCGTGGCATTTGCCGAACTGCGCCGTCGAATAGCCGTTCAGCTTCAGCGTCTCCGCTAGCGGCGCGGCCGCCTTGGGCCGGATCGAGTTGTAGCCTGGAGCGGAGGTCGCGATCTCCGTGATGCCGCCCATGCCGACCGCGTGGTGATTCCGGCCCGTGAGCAGCGCCTGCCGCGTCGGCGAGCAGAGCGCAGTCGTATGGAAGCGGTTGTACTTGAGCCCGTTGTCCGCCAGCCGTTCGAAGTTCGGTGTCTGGCAGGGGCCGCCGAAGGCGCTCGACGAGCCGAAGCCGGCGTCGTCGATCAGCACGACCAGCACGTTCGGCGCCCCTTCCGGCGGCCGGAGCGGCTCGATCGGCGGAAAACTCGTGTCGGGGCTCTTGGCGTCGTAGGTCGTGACGCCGACGTGGTTCCGGTCGGGAATTGGGAGAACGGCGCGCTGGCGGCCGTTCGTGGGCTCGGGCATCTCATTTCCTTTCCGGAGCAGGGGATCGGCGGTTCACGGCGCATCTTCTTGGTATGGCGGTGTTTGCTCATCGCCCTATCGGGATGAATCGAGCCGCAGCGCGACTTGGGTTCCACGCGGCCATGGAGCGGCGAAGACGGTGTAGATGACGGAGCCGTGGACACCCGCGCTCTCGATCCGGGAAGTCGCCGGCCGCTGCCGCCTGAACCTCGGCGGCTACGTACACGGCGAGGGGACAACGCTGCAAGAGGCGGCCGACGACCTGGTGCGCCGGCTGCTGGCGCTTGCGATGTCGCTTCGCTCGGGCGCGGGCTTCCGCGTCAGCCCGGAGGTGCCCGGCGTGGACCTGCGCTGGTTCGAGTTCCTCTACGAGCTCGGCGCAATCGCCGCACGCGGCGAGGACATCCGAGACCGAGTCTTCGAGCGCGCTGCCTAGCCAGCCTCACAGAGGAGCTGCCCCTGGTTGCCTGGTCGGGATGCGCTGAGCCAGGAACAGGGCGACGATCGAGAGCAGCGCGAGGATGGCGAGCGCCGACCTGAGCCCGTCGATTCGCGCCTCGCGGTAGGCGTCGAGAGCCTCGTTGGTTGCCCTCGATCTGACGTGTGCTTCATTGAGGGCGGCCTCTAGGTCGGCGTCCGAGATGAAGGGGGCTCCGCCGGCGAGCTGAACCTTTGCCTGGGACTTGACCCGCGACGGGATCGCGGAGCTCTGCTCGATGTTCGTGAGGAAGGCGGAGGTGAGCGCGGCGATCATGATCGAGCCGGCGAGCGCGGTGCCCAGCGAGGCGCCGAGGTTCGTCGCCGTGTTCTGTAGGCCGCCTACCTCCGGGCTCTCGTCGTCGGATACGGCGGAGACGGTGACGGCGCCGAGCTGGGAGGCGAGGGCGCCGATCCCGAGCCCGATCAGAAGCATCGGGACGAAGACGATCTCCGCGCCCGCGTCCTTGTCCAGCGCGCCGAGCAGGACGACTGTGCCTGCAAGCAGTGCGAGCAGACCGCAGCGGACGACGAGGCGCGGCGAGACCTCCGGGAGGAGGCGTGGGATACCGATCGCGGCGGCGAGCAGCGTGATCGAGAGCGGCAGCAGCCGAGCGCCTGTGGCGAGCGCCGAGAGGCCCAGGCAGACCGAAAGGAACAGCGGCACGACGAAGAAGAAGCCCGCCTGAACGAGATACTGGAAGAAGAACATGATCAGGCCGCCTGCCAGCTGCTTGTTTTGCAGCATCGCCGGGCGCACGAGCGGCTCTTTGCCTCTCGAATCGAGGCGAGCCTGCCAGCGGAAGAAAACCCAGATCACGAACAGGCCCGCCAGGATCAGCCAGATGGTCGGCGACAGGCCCGCCCACGAGGCCCCGCCCTCTTTGGGCTGAATCCAGCCCCATTCGCTCGAACGGAGCACGCCGAAGACGAGGAGCCCGAGTCCGAGCGCCGAGAGCGCTGCGCCGAGCAAGTCCAGGCGCGGACGCGTCTCGACCGGCGCGTCGGCAATTCGCCGGGTCAGGAGGAGAATAAGGAGGACGAGCACGACTTCGCCGGCGAACACCCACCGCCACGAGAAGTACGTCGTACAGAAGCCTCCGATCAACGGCCCGACCGCGACTGCGATCGCCCCGGCGGCGGCCACCATGCCGTAGGCGGCGGGTCGCCGCTGGGCCGCGAAGTTCCCGGCGACAAGGGCCACGATCGCC
>Ga0307296_10000098_pt1 | contig 34550 bp, 38 predicted proteins | sample ER_DNA_153_FD_194467 | JGI IMG/M metagenome (GOLD analysis project Ga0307296, IMG submission 194467) | Bulk soil microbial communities from the East River watershed near Crested Butte, Colorado, United States - ER_DNA_153 | ecosystem: Environmental > Terrestrial > Soil > Floodplain | place... | reverse complement strand
TGACCGACGACGTGCTGGCCGAGGAGGCCGGGCTGCTCGGCTCCCACGTCCACCTGGACAAGGGCTGCTACCCGGGCCAGGAGACGGTGGCCAGGGTGCACAACCTCGGCCAGGTCCAGCGCCGCCTGGCCGGCCTCCGGTTCGAGCCGTCCGCTGACAGGGCAGCCCTGCCCGCGCCCCGGACCGACCTGGTCACCGACGACGGCCGCCGGGCCGGCCAGCTCCGCAGCGTCGTCGACCACCCACGCCTGGGCCCGATCGGCCTGGCGTACGTCCGCCGGGTGGTCGAGGACGGCCGCCTGGTGCGGGCCGGGGACCGCGTCGCCACGGTCGTGGACCTGCCGTTCTCCTGAACCCCTGCAGCCCCCGGCGGCCCTGATAGCCTCGGGGCTCCAGTGTCGGAGGGGTCCGGGGAACTCCAAGGGGGTGCCCGGTGGGAACCTTACCCAGGGAGGCGGCCGTGGAGGTCCTGGCCGAGGTCGAGCGGTCCGGGTTCGTGGAGAGCCGGCACCTGGGCGTGGTCGTGGTCGCCGACGCCGACGGGCGGCTGCTGGCCACCGCCGGCGACCCCGACCTGGTCACCTACCTCCGCTCCTGCGCCAAGCCGTTCCAGGCCCTGGCCGTGCGCGCCCTCGGGGTCGAGGACGAGCTGGGCCTCGGCCAGCTGGCCCTGGCCGGGGCCTGCGGGTCCCACAACGGCGAGCCCGACCACGTGGCCTCGGTGCGCAAGGTCCTGGAGGCGGCCGGGCTGGACGAGACGGCCCTGCGCTGCCCGCCGGCCCTGCCCACCGACCGCACGGCCCGCCAGCAGGTCGCAGGCCCGGCGGCCGTGTACCACAACTGCTCCGGCAAGCACGCCTACATGCTCGCCGGGTCGGTGGTGGCCGGCTGGGCCCCCGAGCGCTACACCGAGCCCGACCACCCGCTCCAGGCGGTGGTCGGCGACACCCTCGGCGACTTCGCCGGGGCCCCGATCGAGCACGTCGGCGTCGACGGCTGCGGCGTGCCCGTCCACGCCATGCCCCTGCGCGGCCTGGCCACCGCCTACGCCCGCCTGGGCGCCCGGGCCGCGGCCGGCGAGGAGGGGCCATGGGCCGTCATCGAGGCCGTGCGCCGCCACCCGTTCATGCTCGCCGGCACCGGCCAGCTCGACACCCTCCTGGTGGAGGCCACCGACGGCCGGATCCTGGCCAAGGTCGGCGCCGAGGCCGCCTACGCCGCCGTCGACCTCGCCACCGGCACCGGCCTCGCCCTCAAGGTCCTCGACGGCGCCCCCCGAGCCCGGGCCGCCGCCCTCATGGCCGCCCTCCGCGCCCTCGGCTGGCTCGACGACGACCAGTGGGACGCCCTCCTCCCCGCGGCCACCGTCGACATCCACGGTGGCGGCCGCACCGTCGGCGCCGTCCGCCCGGCCAAGCTGGAGCTCTCCCGCCCGGACTGACCCGTCCCGGCTGGTGCTTGCAAAAGTTAACCACCCGGACTACCCTGGCTAGCGTCAGGAAGGAGGAAGGTCGTGCCGGCCGGGATGGACCAGCTCGGCGACGTCGGTCGCTACATCCGCGAGCAGCGTCGCCAGGCGGAGCTGTCCCTGCGCAAGCTGGCCAGTCAGGCGGGGGTGTCGAACCCCTACCTGTCCCAGATCGAGCGGGGGCTGCGGCAGCCGTCGGCCAAGATCCTCAAGGACATCGCCAAGGCCCTGCGGATCAGCGCCGAGACGCTGTACGTGCGGGCCGGGATCCTCGACGAGGACGGCGATCCCACCGACCTCGAGGTCGGCATCCTCCGGGACTCCCACCTGACCGAGCGGCAGAAGCAGGTCCTGATCGACGTCTACCGCTCGTTCCGGGCCGAGGGGGCAACCGCGCTCCCGGCCGGGGAAGCAGCCGACAGGAAGGAGCACTCCTAGATGCCGACGCCTACCACCAAGGACGCCAAGCAGGCCCTGTACGCCGTCGCCGGCGCGGCCGACCTGGCCGTCTCCACCATCCGGCACCTGCCGGGCGAGGCCGCCAAGCTGCGCGACCGCCTCCCCGGCGAGGCCGCCAAGACCTACGGCCAGCTCGTGCGCCGGGGCGAGAACCTGGTCACCGGGGTCCGCCGGTCGCGGCCGACCCGCCAGGCCACCGAGGCCACCCGCAACGCCGTCTCCCGCACCAAGGCGGCCAACACCCGGGTCCGCCGGAGCACCGGGACCACCCGCTCGTCGGTGAAGTCGGCCGGCACCAGCGCCCGCCGGGCCGCCGCCGCCGACGCCAGGGCCGTCAAGGACGCGGCCGCCAAGGTCGGCGACAAGTAGCGACACCAGCAAACGCCGGTAGCATGTGAGCACCCGCGGGTACGTACCCGCGGGTGCTTCGCGTCACGGTCGCGGAGCCGGAGCGACCGCAGGGAGCCCGGGTGGAGACGTTCGCGCAGCCGATCCGCCGGGTCGGGGTCCTCTCGGTGCACTCCTCTCCGCTGGCCCCACCCGGGGTCGGCGACTCCGGCGGCATGAACGTCACCGTCCGCGCCCTGGCCGGCGAGCTGGCCAAGGCGGGTATCGAGTCCGACCTCTACACCCGGGCCAGCTCCCCCGACGACCCGCCGGTGGTCGAGGTCGAGCCCGGGGTCCGGGTGCTGCACCTGCCCGCCGGGCCGCTGGAGCCCATCCCCAAGCAGCACCTCCCCCGCTACCTATGCGCCTTCCTGTGCTCGCTGCTGCGGGCCGGGGAGCGCCACGGCCCCTACGACGTGCTGCACAGCCACTACTGGGTGTCGGGCTGGGTGGCCAGGCTGGCCAGGGAGCGCTGGGACAGCCCGGTGGCCCACTCCTTCCACACCCTCGGCCGGGTCAAGAACCTCAGCCTGGCCGACGGCGACCAGCCCGAGCCGCCCGCCCGGCTGGCCGGCGAGGAGCGGGTGGTGGCGGCCGCCGACCGCCTGGTCGTCCCCACCCCGGCCGAGGCCCGCCAGCTGGTCGAGCTCTACGGCGCCTCCCCGGCCAAGGTCAGCATCGTGCCCCACGGCGTCGACCAGGGCCGCTTCTTCCCTGGCGACCGGGCCGCGGCCAGGGCCGCCCTCGGCGTCGCCCACCGCCAGGTGCTCGCCTTCGTGGGCCGCCTCCAGCCGCTCAAGGCGCCCGACGTCGCCGTCCTCACCCTGGCCGAGCTGTGCCGCCGGCGACCCGACCTGGACGTCGAGCTGCTGGTGGTCGGCGGGGCCTCGGGCAACGGCGACGGCGAGCCGGCCCGCCTGCACCGGCTGGCCGCCGCCAACGGGGTCGCCGACCGGGTCCGCTTCCTCGCCCCCCGGCCCCACGACCGCCTGGCCACCATCTACCGGGCGGCCGACCTGGTCCTCATGCCCTCCTGGTCGGAGTCGTTCGGCCTGGTCGCCCTGGAGGCCCAGGCCTGCGGCACCCCGGTGGTGGCGGCCGGGGTCGGGGGGCTGCTGCACGCCGTGGGCGACGGCACCACCGGGGTCCTGCTCGCCAACCACCAGCCGGACTGCTGGGCCGACGTCGTCGCCCAGCTGCTGTCCAGCCCCCGCCGCCTGGCCGCCATGGGCGCCGCCGCCGCCCGCTTCGCCGGCGCCCACGGCTGGGACCGGGCCGCCGGCCGCCTGCTCGAGCTCTACGGCGACCTGGTCCAGGTGCCGGTGCTGGAGCAGATGGGCTAGTGCTGGCCATCCGGCGGGCGCTGGCCTTCGGCGCCCACCCGGACGACGCCGAGCTCCAGGCCGGCGGCACCCTGGCCGCCTGGGCGGCGCGGGGGGTCCACGTGGAGCTGGCCTGCTTCACCGCCGGGGAGAAGGGCAGCCCCGATCCCGGGACCGACCCGGCCGAGCTGGCCGCGGTGCGCCGGGCCGAGGCCACCGCGGCCGCGGCCGCCCTGGGCGCCGCCGCCCCGGTCCACTTCCTGGGCGCGGTCGACGGCGAGCTCGAGGTCACCATGGCCCTGCGCCTGGCCGTGGCCCGCCTGGTCCGGACCGTGCGGCCCGACGTGGTCCTCGGCCACGACCCCTGGCGGCGCTGGCTGCTCCACCCCGACCACCGCGCCGCCGGGCTGCTCACCGTCGACGGCGTGGTCGCCGCCCGCGACCCCCTCTACGCCCCGGCCCTGGGCGCCGAGGGCCTGGCCGCCCACCGGCCCCACACCGTGCTGCTGTTCGGCACCGACACCCCCGACGAGCTGGTCGAGGTGACCGCCACCATCGACGCCAAGCTGGCCGCCCTGCGCGCCCACGCCAGCCAGGTCACCGACCACGTCGACCTGGAGCGCCGGGTCCGCACCTGGAACGCGGCCATCGGCGCCGACGCCGGCCTCAGCTACGCCGAGGCCTTCCACACCCTCGACACGCGGGGTCGCTGACGAACCGCCGGATCACGGCGGCGACCATCGCGGGGTCGGTCCGGTAGGCGAGGTGGCCGTGGCCGTCGAACACCTCGACCCGGGCGCCGGGGATGGCCGCCAGCGCCCGGCCGGTCGCCTCCTTCAGCACGGGATGGCTCTCGGCGCCGGCCAGCAGCAGGGTCGGCGCCGAGACCTGGTCGAGGGCGCCGGGCCGGTAGGTCCAGCCGTCCTCGGCCCGGCACTCCCTGGGCACGGTGGGGGCGCTGGCGAGCATGGTCGGCCAGCGCGGGCCCGAGCGCAGGGAGGCGATCTCCTCGTCCGTCATCCCGATGATCCCGACCAGCACCAGGAGCAGCGCCGCCTCCCGGTCGCCCGCGGCCAGCGCCGCCTCGACCGCCTCGATCGAGCCGGCGGGATACGGGATGCCGAGCCCGGGCTCGTAGAGGACGAGGCGGTGGACGGCGCCCGTCAGGGCGGCCCCGCCCAGGGCGCAGCCGGCCCCGTAGGAGTGGCCCCAGAGCGCCACCGGCCCGCCGGTCCGGTCGGCGACGGCCTCCACCACGGCGGCCACGTCCTCGAACTCCCGCTCCAGGGCGTAGCCGGCCGCGTCCCCGCTCGCGCCGAAGCCCCGACGGTCCATGGCGAAGGTGGTCATGGTGTCCCGCAGCTCGGCGACCAGCGGGTCGGACGCGGTGTGGTCGCACATGGAGCCGTGGACCAGCACCAGCGACGGACCCTGGCCGTCGGCCCAGACGGCCAGCGGGGTCCGGTCCGCCGACCGGACGTCGAAGCGGTGCGCACCCATCAGCGCCGCCCGCGCAGGAACCCGACCAGGTGGCCGGCGAACCCCTCGGGGTCGAGGATGTCGGCGACGTGCTGCTGGCCCTCCAGGACCGCGACCCGGGCGTCGGGCAGGGCGGCAGCCACGGTCCCGACGTCGGCGGCGAACGGGTCGCGGCTGTCCGACCCGGTCAGCAGGAGGGTCGGGACGGTGACCCTGGCCGCCCGCGCGGCACCAAAGGGCACCCGGGAGATGGCCCGGAGCTCGCGGACGATGGTGGGCGCGGCGGCGACGCGCGCCGGCCAGGCGGGCTGGGCCCGGAGGGCGGCGATCTCCGTCTCCGGCATCCGCACGACCTCGCGGAACATGGTCTCCACGACCGCGTCGCGGTCCCCCTCGGCCAGCAGGGCGTCCAGCCGCTCGCCGACCCCCGGGGGGAGTTCGCGGGCGGCGGGGTCGGCGGGCGGCCAGCCCTCGTAGAGGACCAGCCGCCGGAGGTTGGCGGTGAGGGCCGCCCCGCCGAAGGCGCACAGCCCGCCGAAGGAGTGGCCGTACAGGTCGACCGGGGACGCGGTGGCCGCCGCGACCGCGTCGACCACGGCGGCCACGTCCTCGAACTCGCGGGCCAGGTCGTAGCCGGGGGCGTCGCCGCTGGCGCCGCGGCCCCGCCGGTCCATGGCGTGGACGGTGGCGTGGGGCTCCAGGTAGGGCAGCAGCGGACGCCAGCGCGCGTGGTCGGCCACCGCCCCGTGCACCAGCACCAGCGGCGGCCCCTGGCCGCTGGTCCACCAGCCGATCTCGGTGCCGTCGCGGGACGCCACCCGCGCCATGGTTGCCTCGGCGGTGCCGGTCATGTCCCCTCCTGTCGTCGACTGGCCCGAGACTGGCCCGACGGGGAGGGGCGCGCATCGGTAGCGCTACCTATCCCTCGGCCCCAGGAGGTGGTGCTCCATCGCGAACAGGGCCGCCGCGGCCCGGCTGGACACGCCGATCTTGGTGTAGATGTGCTGCACGTGGTGCTCGGCCGTCCGCCTGGAGATGACCAGGCGCTCGGCGATCTGGGCGTTGCTGCACCCCTCGGCGACCAGCCCGAGCACCTCCACCTCGCGGGCGCTGAGGCCCGCCGGGAGCTCCCGGCGGGGGACCACGGCGGCGTGGCCGGCCGCGGCCAGCACGGCGCCGACGGCGTCGGCGTCGAGGACGCCCGTGCGGGCGTCGGCGAGCAGCCGCCACTCCGCCTGCTCCGGCGCCAGCGCGGGCCGGTGCGGCCGGCGCTGGGTCATCGCCTGGTAGGCGTCGGCCGCGGCCAGCACCCGGGCAGGCACGGGGAGGTCGGCCCGGCCACAGCCGCGGTGGTAGCCGCCGCCGTCGAGCCGCTCGTGGTGCATCCCGACCATGGGGGCCAGCGGCGCCAGCCGCTCCGACCCGGCCAGGATCCGCTCGGAGTGGTAGGCGTGCAGCCGGACCTGCTCCCACTCGTGCGCGCTCAGGGGGCCCGCCTTCTCCCACACCACGTCCGCGACGGCCACCCGGCCGACGTCGTGCAGCAGCCCGGCCACCTCGAGGTCGGCGACGGTGGCCGGCGGGAGCCGGAGCCGTTCGCCGGCCCCGCGGGCCAGCGCGGCCACGCCGCTCGAGTGCCCGTGGGTGAACGGCGACTTGAGGTCGGCCAGGTCGGCGAAGGTGGCCGCGACCTCGACCAGCCGGTCCTCGGCCACCGTGACCACCGGCCGGGGCTCCGCCGCCAGCGCCAGGGCTCGCGGGTCGGTGGCGTTGACCTCGCCCAGGAGCGCCTCGGCGCGGTCCACGAACCGCCCGGCCATCCACGGGTCGAGCATGTCGCCGCCGCGCCGCCGCACCGCGTCCACCGCCATCCCGACCCCGCCGATGGTGTCGAACAGCACCGCGATGCCGGTCAGCCGGGCCACCCGCGACCCCAGCGGGAGGTCGTCGCCGGCCAGCCCCGCCGGGTCGCCGCCGCCCCGCCACTCCTCGTAGACGTGGTAGACGCCGCGCTGCACCTCCTCCGGCAGCCGCAGGCGACGGGCCGCGTCCCGCCCCACCTCGCAGGCCGCGACGGTATAGGCGGTCGCGAAGCGGCCGCCCCGGGTGAAGGTGGCGAGCGCCAGCCGGGCCCGTTCGAGCGGCGGCCGCCCTTGCGTCAGCGTGGGCAGGAAGCTCCTGAACACGTCCCGCGGGTCGGCGGGGTGGCTCCGCCCCGCGGCGGCGTTCAGGACGAGCTCGTCCCCGAACAGCCGCGCCGTCTCGTGGGCGTAGCCGGTGCAGCCGACGTGGTGCAGCAGCGCGGTGTAGAAGGCCGCCCGGACGTCGTCGTCGGGCAGGTCGAGCGACCGGGCGAGGCCGGTCGCGAGCGCGCACGACCGCAGCGCCTCACCGGCCTGGAGCCCGAACCCCAGGTCGGCCAGGCGTGACAGCCCGGCCAGCAGGCCCGCCAGCCGCACCGCCACCGCCTCCCTCGTCCCGAGGGCTGGCTAGGCCGCCTGGTCGGCCTCGGCGGCCCGGCCGGGGCGGCGGGACCGGCGGCCGCCGGCCTCGGCGCTGACCTTGGGCTCCCAGCGGAAGAAGCGCACGGCCATGACCACCCCGATGACCATCCACAGCACCATCACGCCCAGGTGCCTCCACTGGAACCCGCTGCCGTGCACGAACGGGTTGAAGGTCCCCTCCAGGGCCACGGCGAAGTGCTTGACGGGGAAGATCGACCCGACCGTGCCCACCCAGGCGGGGGCGCCGGCGGTGGGGAAGAACAGGTCGGAGACGAAGGCGATCGGGAAGAAGGTGAAGTTGGCGATCACCGGGGCCGCCTCGCCGTTGGGGATGACCGCGGCCACCGCCATGCCCAGGGAGCAGAAGCAGGCCGCCCCCAGCAGCAGGGTCACCACCGCCGCGGGCAGCATCCGGGTGATCACCTCGACGTGGAACAGCAGCATGGCCGCGACCACCATGACCACGGCGCTGACCAACGAGAACCACACCGCCGAGAGGATGCGGGCGGTGATGTAGACCGTCGGCGGCAGCGGCGTGCCCCGGACCCGCTTGAGCAGGCCCTCGTCGCGGTTGATGGCCACCCCGGTGACCAGGCCGGTGTAGCAGGTGGAGATGACCGCGAAGGCCAGCATGCCCGGGGTCAGGAACTGGATGTAGCGGATGTTGCCCAGCTCCTCGATGCGCCCGCCGCCGTTGAGCGAGCCGAACAGCAGCAGGAACATCACCGGGAAGGCGAGCGAGAAGAAGGCCGAGAACGGGTTGCGCAGGAACAGCTTGTTCTGGGCCCGGAACTGGCGCCAGAGCAGGCCCAGGTCGGACGGGCGGCCGGCGGGACGGCGATCAGGCATGGGTCAGCTCCTGGGGGGCGCTGGTGAGCCGGAGGTAGACGTCCTCCAGCGAGGGCCGGGTCACCGTCAGGGCGTCCAGCTCCTCGCCGCCGGCCAGCGCCCAGGCGGTGAGGACGTGCAGGGCCCTGGTCGGCTCGGTGGTGCGCAGCTCGACCCGGTCCTCGCGCGGCACCGGCCGGCCGGGCAGGTCGGCCGGCAGGTCGTCAAGGGACGTGCCGGGCGGCGGGCGGAAGGCGATCACCGCCTCGCCCTCGTCGCGGCCGCCGAGGGAGTCGGGCGTGCCGGCGGCCAGCACCCGGCCGGCGGACAGGATCGCCACCCGGTCGGCCAGGTTCTGGGCCTCGTCCATGTAGTGGGTGGTGAGCAGGATCGTCTTGCCCAGGTCGCGGAGGCTCTCGATCAGCTCCCAGGACCGCCGCCTGGCCGACGGGTCGAACCCGGTGGTCGGCTCGTCCAGGAAGAGCAGGTCCGGGTCGCCGACCAGCCCGAGGGCCAGGTCGAGCCGGCGCTGCTGGCCGCCCGACAGCGTCTTGATGCGGGCGCCGGCCTTGTCGGGCAGGCCGACCAGGTCGATCACCTCCCCGGTGGCCCGGGGGCGGGGGTAGTAGGCGCCGAACAGGTCCAGCACCTCGCGCACGGTGAGCTCGCGGAAGTGGCCGGAGGACTGGAGCACGATGCCCACCCGCTCGCGCAGGTCCCGGCCGCCGCGCTGCGGGTCGAGGCCGAGCACCTCGACCTCCCCGGCGTCGCGGTCCCGGTAGCCCTCCAGGATCTCCACGGTGGTCGTCTTGCCGGCCCCGTTGGGCCCCAGGAGCGCGAAGCACTCGCCCTCGGCGACCTCGAAGTCGATGCCGCGGACGGCTTCCAGCTCCCCGTACCGCTTCCGCAGCCCGGTCACCCGGATGGCCGTCATCGTTGCCTCCCATCCTCGTCGCTGGTCGAGCCCCAGGGTAGTCTCAAGCCTTGTGAACCGAGGACCCGAACCCGAGGACGTGCGGTCGGCGGCGGTGGCCGCGGTGGCGGCGTTCGTCGCCGACGCCGGCGTGGCCGCCGAGGAGCTGGGCGACGGGCGCTGGTTCCTGCGCCTGGCCGGCGAGCGCAAGCTCGGGATCGGCGTCCACCTGGCCGTGGGCGACCGGACCCTGCGGGTCGAGTCGTTCTTCATGCGCGCCCCTGAGGAGCAGCGCGAGCGGCTCTACCGCGACCTGCTGCTGCGCCAGGCGACCAGCTACGTGCTCCGGTTCACCCTGGACGAGGCGGGCGACCTGTTCCTGGTCGGCCAGGTGCCGCTGCGGGCGATCACCTACGAGGAGGTCGACCGGGTCGTGGGGTCGGTCCTCGATCTCGCCGATGCAGCCTATTTGCCCGCGGTAGAGATTGGGTTCGCATCGAGCATTGCTGCCGAAAAAGCCTGGCGGGCCAGGCTGGCCGAGGGTTCCGGCCGTTCTCCGGAAATTCCATCGAAGTAATTCTACCCGTCTCTAGCTGCGCATACGCGTCTGACCAGCGGAAACGTTCCCTTGACGGACACCTTGCCGCCTTCTAGATTCCGCTTTGCCCCGAGGGGCCGACGCGGTAGGACTGGGAAATCCGGATCGGAGTTCCCGCTGAAAGGGCTGACGGGCCTGGACGGCGCGTCGCGGACGGTGGGTACGCGCAACCTGCCAGCACGCGGCGAGGTCCAAGCGGCCTCTGGGTCGTAGGACGGGACTTTCGCGAGTCGTTCTCGGGAAGGCCACGGGAGTTCCTCGGGGCGCCGACGACCCCCAGGGGCCCAATCGGCCGGGAGCAGGTGGGCTTGCCCGCCGGTCAACCGGACGGGGTTCCTGGGGGTCGTCACCTTTTCGCGCCCGCCAACCGGGGAACCGTAGACTCTGAGCTCAGTACCCCCGCAGGCCGGAGGCGCCCATGTCGTCGCTCACCTACGAGTCCGTCGTGACCGAGATGGCAAGGCCCGAGGGCAAGAAGGCCCTCCTGCTGGTGATGGACGGCCTCGGCGGCTACCGGACCGCCGAGCGGGGCTCGGAGCTCACCGTGGCCAGCACCCCCAACCTCGACCGGCTGGCCGGCGAGGGCTCCCTGGGGCTGCACGACCCGGTCACCCGGGGCATCACCCCCGGGTCGGGCGCCGGTCACCTCGGCCTGTTCGGCTACGACCCGCTGGCCTACGAGATCGGCCGCGGGGCCCTGTCGGCGGCCGGCATCGGCTTCCAGCTCCGGCCCGGCGACGTGGCCGCCCGGGTCAACTTCTGCACCCTGGCCGCCGACGGCACCATCGCCGACCGCCGGGCGGGGCGGCTGCCCACCGAGGAGGCGGCCGCCATCTGCGAGCTGCTCATGCGCGAGGTGCGCCTGGACGGGCCGGTCGAGCTCTTCATCCAGCCCGAGCGCGAGCACCGCGGCCTGCTGGTGCTCCGGGGCGAGGGCCTGGACCGCGACCTGACCGACACCGACCCCCAGGTCGTCGGCGTGCCCCCGCTGGAGCCGGAGGCCCGCACGCCCGAGGCCAGGCGCACCGCCGAGCTGGTCAAGCAGGTGCTCGACCAGGCCCGCTCCCTGCTCGCCGGCCGCGAGCGCGGCAACTTCCTGCTGCTGCGCGGCTTCGACAGCGTCAAGGACATGCCCAGCTTCCCCGACCGCTACCAGGTCAAGGCGCTGGCCATCGCCGCCTACCCGATGTACGTGGGCATCTCCCGGCTGCTCGGCTTCGAGACCCACCAGGTCGAGGGCGCGGCCAAGGAGGAGGTCGACGCCCTGGCCGAGCTGCTGCCCGACCACGACTTCGTGTTCATGCACATCAAGAAGACCGACTCGGCCGGCGAGGACGGCGACTTCGAGCGCAAGGTCGAGGCCATCGAGGAGGTGGACGCCCTCGTCCCGCGCATGCTGGAGGCGGGGGTCGAGGTCCTGGCCGTCACCGGCGACCACTCCACCCCGGCCCAGATGGCCGCCCACTCCTGGCACCCGGTCCCGGTGCTGCTGTGGGGCGGCACCGCCGCCGCCGACGGCCTCCCCGGCTTCGACGAGGTCACCTGCCGCCAGGGCTCCCTCGGCCGCTTCGAGGCCAAGCACCTCCTGCCCCAGCTGCTCGCCGCCGCCGGCCGCCTCACCAAGTACGGCGCGTGAAAGGGGTCATCCTCGCCGGCGGCACCGGCAGCAGGCTGCACCCGCTGACGCGCATCACCAACAAGCACCTGCTGCCCATCTACGACCGGCCGATGGTCACCTACGCCATCGAGACGCTGGTCTCGGCCGGGATCACCGAGCTGATGGTGGTCACCGGGGGCACCCACGCCGGCGAGTTCCTGCGCCTGCTCGGCAACGGGCACGAGTACGGCATCGACCGGCTGCTCTACGCCTACCAGGAACGGCCCGGCGGGATCGCCGAGGCACTGGGGCTGACCGAGCGCTTCGTCGACGGCGACCGGGTCGTGGTCATGCTGGCCGACAACGTCTTCGAGCGGAGCGTGCGGCCGGCCGTGACCAACTTCCTGGCCCAGCCCTTGGGCGCCCGCCTCGTCCTCGCCCGCGTCGACGACCCGGCCCACCTGCGCCACCTCGGCGTCCCCGAGCTGGACGGCGACGGCCGGGTCGTCCGCATCCTCGAGAAGCCCGACGACCCGCCCAGCAACTATGTGGTCACCGGCATCTACTTCTACGACGAGCACGTCTTCGACGTCATCCCCACCCTGCAGCCGTCGGGCCGGGGCGAGCTGGAGATCACCGACGTCAACAACTGGTACGTCGAGCGCCGCCGCATGGAGTACGACGTCCTCGAGGGGTTCTGGGGCGACGCCGGCGAGTCGATCGACGCCTACTACGAGGTCAACGACTTCGTCCGCGTGCACGGCGCCAACAAGGGGTGAAACGTCCGTATTGTGCGTCACGGGGCCCGGGTGCGGTAGAACCTTGCGCTGATTCTGCCCCCACCCCCCGTCCCGAGGAGCGTGCCGCCCGTGGCCGTCACCGGACCACCCCTGATCGCCGGGATCGTCGCCAACGACAAGTGGCTCACCCGGTTCAGGACGACCTTGGTCGCCGTCCTCGGCGCGACCGTCCTCGGCATCGCCTGCCTGGCCTTCTACACCAGCTTCGAGGCCATCCGGGCCTATGCCGTCCGCTCCCAGGGCATCGCCCCTGAGCACGGCTGGGCCGTGCCCCTGCTGGTCGACTCCTTCATCGTCGTCGCCACCGGCGCCGACCTGTGGTTCACCACCACCAAGGTGCGCCGCGCCTGGTGGGAGGTGTGGTGGCCCAAGCTGCTGCTGGCCGGGGCGGCCACCGTCAGCTTCGTGCTCAACGTCGCCCACGCCGATCACAACTGGGCCGCCCGCGGGGTCGCCGCCATCCCCCCGGCCGCCCTCGTGCTCGGGGTCGAGCTGCTGATGATGGTGCTGCGGCGGGCCACCACCCTGCGCGCCACCCGGCTCCAGGTCGAGGCCGAGGCGGCCCAGGAGGCGGCCATGACCGCGCCCCTGGCCCGCCTCCAGGTCGAGGCCATGCGCCGGCCCCGCCGCAGCGAAAGCGTCCTCGCCGCGTCCGCCGCGTCCGCCGCGTCCGCGCGGCCGGCCCCGGCCGAGCCCAAGGCGGGGGCGCTGCCCCGGCCCGAGCCCGCCGCCGGGCGGGACCGGCGGGCCCCGACCGACACCTTCCGCCAGGCCGTCGCCGCGGCCAAGACCGACGCCGGGGCCAGGTCAGACGACGACGACGACCCACGGCCCCGGCGCCGCCAGGCCCCGTACATGGTCGCCTCCGCCATCCTCGACGAGCGGGCCGACGCCGACACGCTCACCCCCGCCCAGCTGGTCGAGGCCATGGCCGACCGCGGCGTCACCATCAGCCAGTCGACCGCCCAGGCCCTGCTGCGCGAGCTGCGCTCCCCCCTCTCGACCCGGATGTCGAGCCCCCGGCCCACCCGGGAGCCCCGGCCGACCGGCACGCTTGCGAGCGACGGCGGCCGCCCCACCGTCCGCCCCCGCTAGAGCCCTCCGCCCCGGCCGTCCACGGCCGTCCCGGATGTTCCGGGAACGTCCAGGTCGTGCTTGGATTGTCGAGAAGGCCGCCATCGGTCAAGCTGGGCACGGACCTTGGCGGAGCCGGCGAGAGGTCATGGGAGGTCGTGCCCGTGGTCTATCTCGTGCGGCACGCCCACGCGGGCAGGAAGGCGCAGTGGCAGGGCCCCGACCTGGCCCGCCCCCTGTCCGCGCAGGGACGCAAGGAGGCGCTCGGGCTGATCGAACGGCTGGGCGGCCGCCCGCTGGGCCGGGTGCTGTCCAGCCCGGCCGAGCGCTGCCTCCAGACCGTGCAGCCGCTGGCCGGCCGGCTCGGGCGCCCGGTCGAGCCCAACGAGGCCCTCGGGGTCGAGGGCACCGCCGCCGGCGTGCTCGAGCTGCTGGCCCACCCGGCGCTCGACCGGGCGGTGCTCTGCACCCACGGCGAGCTCATCGGCGAGGTCCTCGACGAGCTCCAGCAAGCCGGCCTCGAGCTGCCGGATCCTCCCCGGTGGCCCAAGGGCTCCACGTGGATACTGGAGCTCGACGGTGGGCATGCCTGGAAGGGAACCTACCTGGCGCCGCTGGCGGTCGAGCCGGCCACCCAGCACCCGCTGCCACGCTGACGCCGCAGGCAAGGAGGACGGCCGATGAAGGAGCGTGAGGCCAAGCTGGTCGCCCCGCCCGGGTTCGACCTGCCCCGGCTCGGCGGGCCCGAGGACGCCTACGTGGCCGAGCCCCAGACCGCCAGGCGGCTCCAGACCACCTACTACGACACCGCCGACCTGCGCCTGGCCCGCTGGGGAGCCAGCCTGCGCTACCGCCCCGGCGAGGGCTGGACGGTCAAGCTGCCCGAGGGCCAGGCCGGGGCCCTGCTGGTCCGGGCCGAGCACGTCTTCTCCGGCGACGGGCGCAGGCCCCCGGCCGAGGCGGTCGCCCTCGTCCGGCCGTTCGTGCGCACCTGCCGGCTGTCGCCGGTGGTGCGCATGCGCACCCTGCGCCACCCGGTCGAGCTGCGCGAGCCCGCCGGGTCGCGGCTGGCCGAGCTGGCCGACGACGAGGTCCAGGTGCTGGACGGGCGGCGCGTCGTCACCCGCTTCCGCGAGCTCGAGGTCGAGCTGGACGAGGCGGCCGACGACGACCTGCTCGAGCAGGTGGTGGAGCGGCTGCTCGAGGCCGGCGCCGAGCAGGGCGAGCCGACCCCCAAGTACCTGCGCGCCCTCGGCGGCCGCGAGCGGACGCTCGGGCCCGAGATCGTCCCCCCGGAGCTGGACGACTGGGCCACCGTGGAGGCCCTGCTCCGCCAAGACCTGGCCACCAGCACCCTGCGGCTGTTCCGGCACGAGGCCGGGGTGCGGACCGGCGAGGACCCCGAGGCGGTGCACCAGGCCCGGGTGGCCACCAGGCGGCTCCGCTCCACCCTGCGGACCTTCTCCAGCCTGCTCGAACCCGAGTGGACCGACCGGCTCCGCGACGAGCTCAAATGGCTGGCCGACCTGCTCGGAGAGGTCCGGGACACCGACGTGCTGCTGGAGCGGTTCTCCGAGCACCTGGCCGCCCTCCCGACGGCCGACGCCAGGCTCGGCCCCCGGCTGCTGGCCGGGCTGGTCGAGCAGCGCGACAGCGCCCGCCGCCGGCTGCTCCGGGCCATGGGCACCAAGCGCTACGCCGTGCTGCTCGACGACCTGGTCGCCGCCACGGCCGCGCCGGCCCTGCTCCCGGGGGCCGACCGCCCGGCCGCCGAGGTGATGCCGCCGCTGGTCGTCAAGCCCTGGAAGAAGCTGCGCAAGCGGGTGCGCAAGGCCGGCGACGACCCGCCCGACGAGCAGCTCCACCAGATCCGCATCCGGGCCAAGCGGGCCCGCTACGCCGCCGAGGCGGTCGAGCCGGTGATCGGCGAGCCGGCCGAGGACTTCGCCGACGCCGTGGCCGACCTCCAGAGCGTCCTCGGCGACCACCAGGACGCGGTCGTCGGCGAGGCCTGGCTCCGGGAGGCGGCCGGCTCCGCCCGGCGCGACGTCGCCCTCATCGCCGGGGAGCTGATCGGCGCCGAACGGGCCAGCGCGGCCGAGAGCCGCGACCGGTGGCGCGCGGTCTGGAAGGCCGCCAGCCGCAGGAAGCTCCGCGCCTGGCTGGCCTAGCCGGTGTCGGACAAGGGGGTGGACCGGCCAGAGCCCGACTACCGCTTCTCCCTGGCCAACGAGCGCACCCTGCTCGCCTGGGTGCGGACCGCGCTGGCCCTGGACGTCGCCGGGCTGGGCGTGGTGCGGTTCGCCCCCGAGCTCGGCTGGCCGGGGGGCCGCGAGGCCGTCGGCGGGGTCCTGGTCCTGCTCGGCGCCATCACCGCCTGGAGCGGCTACCGCCGCTTCCTCGGCACCGACCGGGCGATCCGCGCCGGCGACCCCCTCCCGGCCCCCGCCGCCCCCCGCGTCCTGGCCGCCGCCCTGGCCGTGATCTCCCTGGCCGTGCTGGCGCTACTGGCCGTGGACCAGCTCAGGTAGCCGGAGGGCCGGTGACGGGCAGGGAGACGGTGAAGGTCGACCCGCGGCCCAGCTCCGAGTCGACCCGGACGGTGCCCCCGTGGGCCTCGGCCACGTGGCGGACGATGGCCAGGCCGAGGCCGGTCCCGCCGGTCTGGCGGGCCCGCGCCTTGTCGACCCGGTAGAAGCGCTCGAACACCCGCGACAGCTCCCCGGCCGGGATGCCCTGTCCGGTGTCGCTGACCTGGATCACGGCCCGGCTCTCGGCGCCGTCCAGGCGCACGCACACGGTCCCCCTGGCCGGGGTGTAGCGCAGCGCGTTGTCGAGCAGGTTGGACAGCAGCAGGCCGAGCTGGGCCCGGTCGCCGCGCATGGACAGCTGCGGCCGGAGCTCGCTGTGGAGCTTGATGCGCCGCTCCTCGGCCAGGTCGCCGTAGCCGCCGACCATCTCCTTGGCCAGCCCGACCAGGTCGACCGGCTCGACGTCGAGGGTGCCGCGCTCCACCCGGGACAGGTCCAGCAGGTCCCGCACCAGGACGTCGAGGCGCTCGGCCTCGCGGCCGATCCGTTCGGCGAAGCGGCGCCCGGCCTCGGGGTCGTCGGGCAGGGCGGTCAGCAGGGTCTCGGCCAGGACCCGGACCGCCGCCACCGGCGTCTTCAGCTCGTGGGAGGCGTTGGCCACGAAGTCGCGGCGCAGCACCTCCAGCCGGCGGCGCTGGGTGATGTCGGTCAGGGTGACCACGATCCGCCCGGTGGGGCCGCGGTCGGCCAGCGGGAAGGCGCGCATGGTCAGCGTGCGGGGCTCGGGGAACACCAGGGTGAGGGTGCCCACCACCGGCGCCCCGGCCTCGGCCGCCTCCTCGGCCAGCGCGCTGACCTGAGGCGCCCCGAGCACCCGCTGGACCGGCAGCCCGGGGCGGAGAGCGTCGGGCAGCCCGAACCAGGACCGGGCGGCCGGGTTGGCCACCAGCAGCCGGCCGGCACCGTCCAGCAGCAGCACGCCGTCGTCGAGCGCGTCCAGGATCTGGCCGGCCCGGTCGCGCTCCTCGGTCAGCTCGTCGAGCCGGTCGCGCAGGCGGGTGGTGATCGCCCCCAGCTCGTTGGTCAGGCCCCGCAGGTCGTCGGGCTCGGTCCAGCGCCAGCCGGGAAGGGTGATCTCGGCCAGGCGGTGGACGGTCCGGCGCAGGGCGGCCACCCGCCGGCCGGCGCCCAGGAGGGCCACGGCTTAGCTGTCCTCGACCCCGGCCCGGACCGCCTTGGACGGGACGAGCTCCTTGACCTCACCGGTGACGATGAACACCACCTGCTCGCCGATGTCGACCGAGTGGTCGCCGAGCCGCTCCAGGTAGCGGGCGACCAGGACCATGCGGCTGGCCCACTCCAGGGTCCGGTCGTCGGCCCCGGCCCGCTCGATCTGCCGGAAGACCTCGGCGTTCAGCCGGTCCAGCGGCTGGTCGAAGATGGGCAGGCGCTCGGCCAGCTCCAGGTCGCGGCGGGCGAAGCAGGTCATGGCCGCGGCCACCATCCGCTGGGCGTGGCCGCCCATCTCGACCAGGGTGGACTGGATCTCGGGGACCGGGGGGTAGTCCTTGGTGATGCGGACGAACTTGGCCATGTTCACGCACAGGTCGCCCATCCGCTCGATGTGCGAGTTGATGTGGAGCACGCCGGCCACCAGCCGGAGGTCCTTGGCCACGGGCGCCTGGAGGGCCAGGGTGCGAAGGATCTCCTGCTCGACCTCGACATAGGACCGGTCGATCTGGTCGTCGCGGACGATGACCTCGTCGGCCAGGGTGGTGTCGAAGGCGGCCAGCGCCTCCAGCGTCCGGTCGAGCTGGCTCTGCACCAGCTGGCCCATCTGGAGCAGCTTCGCCTCGAGTCCCTCGAGGCGTTGTTCGAAGGTGGTGCGCACCGAAAGACCCCCTATTCGTCGAGGTCATCGTACGCGCAAGCCGAACAGCACGAGGGCGGGGAAGTGGACGGCAGGGGAACGGACAGTAAAGGTTTCCCATCGCTCGTTGCCCGGCCGCCGCCCGCGGTGGAATGTTGGTCCCATGCCGAAGGTCATGGTCGTCGACGACGAGGAGTCGCTGCTCGAGGCGATCCGCTACGCCCTGTCGCGTGAAGGCATCGAGGTCGTGACGGCCACCGACGGCGGCGACGCCGTGCGCGACTTCGAGGCCGAGCGGCCCGACCTGGTCGTGCTCGACCTGATGCTCCCGACCCTCAACGGCTGGGACGTGTGCCGCCGCATACGGGCCGTCAGCCAGGTGCCGATCCTCATGCTCACCGCCCGCGACGCCGAGGTCGACCGGGTGGTCGGGCTCGAGATGGGCGCCGACGACTACGTCACCAAGCCGTTCTCCCTGCGTGAGCTGGTGGCCAGGGTCCGCGCCCTGCTCAGGCGGGCCGGCACGGCCGTCGACGGGCCGCGCCCGGAGACGGCCGTGCTGGAGGTCGGCGGCATCCGCCTCGACCAGGAGCGGCACGAGGTCAGCGTGCGCGGGACGCAGGTCAACCTGCCCCTGAAGGAGTTCGAGCTGCTCGAGATCCTGATGGAGAACCGCAACCGGGTGCTGACCCGCCAGACCCTGATCGACCGGGTCTGGGGCTACGACTACGTGGGCGACACCAAGACCCTGGATGTGCACGTGAAGCGGCTGCGGGCCCGGGTCGAAGAGGACCGCCGCGACCCCAAGCTGATCGTGACCGTCCGCGGCGTCGGCTACCGCTTCGACGGCTAGGTTGCTGTTACCCCAGGCTTCCGAAGCTGTTCATCGTGCATTCATCTTTCACCTGGTCGTCGGCCACCTGCCGTCCCTAGCGTCGGCCCGGTTCAGGTCAGATGTCCGAAGGCTCAGAGGAGGAGGAAGTCTGAGGTGAACCGCAAGATGCTCTCGCGGCTCGTCCTCGTTGGTGTCGCGCTCGCAGTGCTGGCTGGTTGCGGTAGCAACAGTGGCGACAACGGTGGGACCTCCGGTGGCGACAACGCCAATGGCTCCAACCTCTCTGGGGAGCTGAAGGCTTCCGGCGCCAGCTTTCCGGATGCCTACTACCAGGAGGTCATCTCCGCATTCAAGGAGAAGGCACCGGACGTCACGGTGACCTACAACGCGGTCGGCTCCGGCACCGGCAAGAAGGAGTTCGGCCAGGGGCTGACCGACTTCGCCGGTACCGACAGCACGGTCAAGCCCGACGATGGCGTGCCGGCCGGCTCGTTCGTGTACGTGCCTACGGTGGCCGGCCCGATCACCGTCTCCTACAACCTGTCCGGGGTGGACAAGCTGCAGCTCAGCCCGGACACGCTGGCCGACATCTTCCAGGCGAAGATCACCAAGTGGAACGACCCGGCGATCGCCAAGGACAACCAGGGCGTGAGCCTGCCGGCCACGCCGATCACCGTCGCCCACCGTTCCGACGGTTCCGGCACGACCAACAACTTCACCAAGTACCTGACGGCGGCCGCGCCGTCGTCATGGAAGCTGGGCAGCGGTGACACCGTCGCCTGGCCGTCCGGAACCCAGGGCGCGGAGAAGAACACCGGCGTCGCCCAGATCATCAAGCAGACCGACGGCGCCGTCGGCTACGTGGACTACAGCGACGCGCTCGAGACCAAGCTCACCCTCGCCGCGATCAAGAACAAGGACGGCCAGTTCGTCGCGCCGTCGCTGGAGGGCGCCACCGCAGCGGTGGAAGGCGCCACGGTCAAGGACGACCTCACCTACGACCCGCTCAACGCTGCCGGCGCCGACGCCTACCCGATCACCGCGCCGACCTACCTGCTGCTCAAGACCAAGTACGACGCGGACAAGGCCAACCTCGTCAAGGAGTACGTGCGCTACGTGCTGACCGATGGGCAGCCCATCGCCAAGGACGTCAACTTCGCGTCGCTGCCCAGCGGCCTGCAGCAGAAGGCCCTCGCGCAGCTGGACAAGGTCCAGAGCTGACCCTGAACACCGCTACACCCTTCACGCCTTCGCGGGGGCGGGATCGACCAGATCCGCCCCCGCGAGGCAACGGGGCCTCTTGGAGCTGATGTGACCACCCGGACGACCCAGGAGAAGCCCACGCGACCGGCCCTCACCGGCAAGAGCGGCGGCGTCCGCGGCGAGCGCCTCTTCTCCTGGTGGACGCTGGCCACCGGCCTGCTCGTGCTGGCCATCCTCGCGCTCATCCTGATCACCACCGCCAAGCAGGCCTGGCCGGTCTTTCAGGACATGGGGCTCCGCTTCGTCACCAGCAGCATCTGGGACCCGAACCCGGCGAGCGGCAACCCCGTGTTCGGATCGCTCGCCTTCATCTACGGCACGGTCGTGTCCTCCCTGATCGCGCTGCTCATCGGGGTGCCGATCTCGATCGGCATCGCGCTGTTCCTGACCGAGCTCGCGCCGCGCCGGCTGCGCGGGTCGGCGATCATGGTGATCGACATGCTGGCCGCCATCCCGTCGGTGGTGTTCGGCCTGTGGGGGGTGCTGGTCCTGGCCCCGCTGCTGGTCCACATCTACCAGTGGATCCACGACGTCGTCGCCCCCGTCCCCGGGCTGAACACCATCTTCGGCGAACCGATCGGCACCGGGCGGAGCTTCATGACCGCAGGCCTCATCCTCGCGATCATGATCATCCCGATCGTCACCTCCATCAGCCGGGAGGTGCTGAGCACCACGCCGCAGGCGAACAAGGACGCCGCCTTCGCCCTGGGCGCCACGCAGTGGGAGATGATCACCGGGGCGGTCTTCCCCCACAGCTTCGGCGGCCTGGTCGGCGCGGTCATGCTGGGTCTGGGCCGAGCCATGGGAGAGACCATCGCGGTCTCCCTGGTCATCGGCGGCGCGACCAACATCACCCCCAACGTCTTCGCCGGCGGCAACAGCATGGCCGCGGTCATCGTCCAGCAGTTCGGCGAGTCGACCGGGACGTTCACCGCCGCGCTGATCGGCCTGGGCGTCGTGCTGTTCGCGATGACGGTCGTGATCAACCTGGCCGCGCGGCTGGTCGTGCGCCGCGCCGAGATCCGGGTTCAGGGAGCGGCGACATGACCACCACCGTCCCACCCGCCGAGCGTGCCGACGCCGGCCCGCCGAGCCTGCGCCCCTCGGGCCTGGCGCCGCGTCGCCGGATCATCAACCGGGTCGCCCAGGTCTTGATCACGCTCGCCCTGGTCGTCGCGGTGGTGCCGCTGGCCTGGGTAACCATCGCCGTGCTCGCGCGGGGCTTCCAGATCCTGAGCTGGCAGTTCCTCACCGAGGACATCCCCAACTCCTACCGGCGACATGGCCCGGGCATGGCACCGGCGATCGTCGGCACCTTCCTGATCACCGGCATGGCGGCGCTCATGGCGGTTCCGCTCGGCGTCTTCGGCGCGATCTACCTCAACGAGTACGGCAAGCAGAAGCCGCTGGCGCAGGTCATCCGCACCATGGCCGACGTCATGACCGGAGTCCCGTCCATCGTGATGGGCCTGTTCATCTACACCGTCGTCGTGGTGGTCACCGGCGAGAAGACCGGCTTCGCCGGCTCGCTGGCCCTGGCCTGCCTGATGCTGCCGATCGTCATCCGCAGCAGCGAGGAGATCCTCCGCCTGGTCCCCGACGACCTGCGCCAGGCGAGCCTGGCGCTGGGCGCCCGGCAGTGGCGCACCATCCTGACGGTGGTCCTGCCGGCGGCGATCTCCGGGATCACCAGCGGCGCGCTGCTCGCCATCGCCCGGGCCGCCGGCGAGACCGCACCCCTGGTGGCGACCATCGGCATCACCTTCGCGGTGAATCCCAACCTCTTCAGCGGGCAGAACACCGCGCTGCCCGCCCAGATCTTCCGCAACGCCAGCCAACCGTTCGAAGGGGCCCAGGAACGGGCCTGGGGTGCGGCGCTGACGCTGGTGGTGATCGTGTTCGTCTTCACGGTCCTCGCCAGAGTCGTGGTCAGCCGCTTTGCCATCAAGGAGCGTTGAGATGCCCGATCCCTTCACCCGGGGAGCGCCGGCCGACGGTAGCCGCGAGACCCAGGCTCCAGCGGCAGCCCAGGCAGTGCCCGAGGTGCACTTCGCCCCGCCGGCAACCGCCCTGAGAGCTCAGGACAACGAGCGGCGGAAGGAGTCGGTCCCGCCGGTGATGGAGCTGCGCGATGTGAGCGTCTCCTACGGTGACTTCAAGGCGGTCCGCGACACCAACCTGCCGATCGACCATAACCGGATCACCGCGATGATCGGACCCTCAGGGTGCGGCAAGTCGACCATCCTGCGGGCGCTGAACCGCATGAACGACCTCATCCCAGGCGCACGGGTCAGCGGCACGGTCACCTACCACGGGCAGGACATCTACGCCGCCGGGGTCGACCCGATCCAGGTCCGGCGGCACATCGGCATGGTCTTCCAGAAGCCCAACCCCTTTCCCAAGTCGATCTACGACAACATCGCCTACGGCCTGCGCATCAACGGCATCAAGGGCAAGCTCGACGACCAGGTCGAACAGGCGCTCACCGGTGCTGCGCTCTGGGACGAGGTCAAGGACAAGCTCAAGACCAGCGCCTTCGCGCTGTCAGGAGGCCAGCAGCAGCGGCTTTGCATCGCCCGAGCGATCGCGGTGCAGCCTGAGGTGATCCTGATGGACGAGCCGTGCTCCGCGCTCGACCCGATCTCCACAGCCAAGATCGAAGACCTCATGCGCGAGCTGGCGAAGATCTACACCATCGTCATTGTGACCCACAACATGCAGCAGGCGGCACGCGTCAGCCATTCCACCGCCTTCTTCACTGCCGAGGTCGACGACCGGCAGGTACGCTACGGTCGGCTCATCGAGTTCGATGAGACTGACCGCATTTTCACCAATCCTTCGGACGAGCGCACCGAGGCCTATGTAACCGGCCGCTTCGGATAACCATGCTGGAAACGCCGAGTTCCAGAGCCGCGGTCCCGTCCGAGGCCGCCCGGGACAGGTGGCGTTCCCGGTTCCTGTTGGTCATCGCAGACCCAGACCCGAACGTGGCCGACGAGCTCGCCTCCGAACTGGCCCGCCACCACGTCGACGTCGAGGTCTGCATCGGAGCGGCCGACGCGCTCGTGGCTGCCGGCACGATGCGGCCAGACGCGGTACTGGTAGCCGCAGAGCCAGGTGACCTCACCGGCGCCGAGATGGTCCAGGTCCTGGCCAAGCGCACGACCATACCTGTGCTGGTCGGCATCGGCGATGGCCAGGGCGACCAGGCAGAGGCGGCACTTTCCTCCGGCGCCACCGCCTGCATCGCGCGACCCTACCGGCTCAACGAGCTGATTCCCATCATGGAATCCATCCGTCCAGACCGCATCGGCCTGCTGGAACCGCCGATCGACTGTGGCGGGCTGCGCCTGGACCCTGCGACCCTTGAGGTCTCCCTCCATGGCCGGTCGATCCGGCTTCCGATGCGCGAGTACGAGCTGCTGCGCTTCCTGATGGTCCACGCCGACCGGGTCCTGACCTCGGACCAGATCTACAGCACCCTGTGGGGCCAGCGCGGCGGCCATCGGTCCAACACCCTCGCCGTGCACATCAGGCGCCTGCGCGCCCGACTCGGCGACAATCAGGAGCACCCACGCATCATCCAGACCGTCCGAGGCGTCGGCTATCGCCTCATTCCCCCGTCCCGCGCAATACGTCCGACCTCCTAGCCGGCAGCCGGCCTTTGCGGAGGCCGCGGCGGCGGCTAGCATCGTCTTGCTTGCCCTGTTGCTGGCGGAGGAACGGACCGAAGTGAACCAAGACCAGGAGCGCCCGAAGGCACGCATCGCGGACGCGGTGAGGGACCGGGGCGGCGAGGACCACCAGCCGGTCGCCGAGACGGTCTTCCGTCTCGACGACGTGCACGTCTACTACGGCGGCTTCCTGGCCCTGCGCGGCGTCAACCTCGAGATCGGCCAGAACGAGATCACCGCGTTCATCGGCCCGTCCGGGTGCGGCAAGAGCACCCTGATCCGCTGCCTGAACCGGATGAACGACCTGATCCCGGGGGCCAGGGTCGAGGGCAAGATCCACTACCACGGCCAGGACCTGTACGGCGACGGCGTCGACCCGGTCGAGGTGCGCCGGCGCATCGGCATGGTGTTCCAGAAGCCCAACCCGTTCCCCAAGTCGATCTACGAGAACGTCGCCTTCGGGCCCAGGGTCACCGGCATGCGGCCCGAGAGCATGGACGAGCTGGTCGAGCGGTCCCTGCGCCGGGCCGCCCTGTGGGACGAGGTCAAGGACAAGCTCAAGCAGAACGCGCTGGCCCTGTCGGGCGGCCAGCAGCAGCGGCTCTGCATCGCCAGGGCGATCGCCGTCTCCCCGGATGTGATCCTGATGGACGAGCCCTGCTCGGCCCTCGACCCGATGTCCACCGGCCGCATCGAGGACCTGATGGAGCAGCTCAAGCGGGACTACACGATCGTGATCGTCACCCACAACATGCAGCAGGCGGCCCGGGTCTCGGACCGCACGGCGTTCTTCACCGCCGAGGCTGCGCCGGGCAGCGGCGACCGGACCGGCCTGCTGGTCGAGTTCGACGACACCGATTCGATCTTCACCCACCCGGTCGACCGGCGCACCGAGGATTACGTCACCGGCCGGTTCGGCTAGCTTCGCTGGCTTTCGCGGCCTCGGCGCTGCTACGGTTCGCGTGCTTCCCACGCCGACGGGAGGGCACGTGAAGCTGCGGATCTTTCCCCGCGAGGAGTCGTACTTCGACCTGTTCGACGAGGTCGCGGCCAACCTCGCCGACGCCGCCCGGCACCTCTTGGACATGGTCGAGGACTTCGTGGACCCGGAGATGAAGGCCAAGCGCCTGGTCGAGGCCGAGCACGAGGGCGACCGGCTCACCCACGCCATCTACTCACGGCTCAACACCACCTTCATCACCCCCTTCGACCGCGAGGACATCCACGCCCTGGCCGGGCAGCTCGACGACGTGCTCGACGCCATCGAGGCGGCGGCCGACATGCTGGTCCTGCACAAGGTGATGGAGCCACTGGACGCCGTGGTGGAGCAGGCCCGGCTGATCGACCGGGCGGCCAGGGCGACCGCCGACGGCCTGCGCAACCTGCGCGGGCTCAAGCAGGAGCCGCTGCGGTCGTATCTGATCCATATCAACGAGCTGGAGAACGAGGGCGACCGGCTGTACCGCCGGGCCCGGGCCGACCTGTACAACTTCGACGCCGAGCACCCGGCCCGCTACGTGCTCATCTGGAAGGACATCGTCGAGCAGCTGGAGGAGGCGCTGGACGGGTTCGAGCACGTGGCCCACACGGTCGAGGCCGTCATCATCAAGCATGCCTGACCTGGTCCTGCTGAGTGTGGTCGCCATCGTCCTGCTGGCGCTGGTGTTCGACTTCACCAACGGCTTCCACGACGCCGCCAACTCGATCGCCACGGTGGTCTCGACCCGGGTGCTGACCCCGCGGATGGCGGTCATCTGGGCGGCCAGCTTCAACTTCCTGGCCTTCTTCGTGTTCCACACCAAGGTGGCCAACACCGTCGGCAAGACCGTCGACCCGGCCGTGGTCAGCGAGGCGGTGGTCTTCGCCGGGCTGGTCGGGGCCATCTCCTGGAACCTCCTGACCTGGTGGCTGGGCCTGCCCACCTCCTCCTCGCACGCCATCATCGGCGGCTTCGCCGGGGCCGGCGTGGCCAAGGCCGGCTTCAGCGTCCTGAACGCGGCCAGCCTGGAGAAGACCATCCTGTTCATCTTCCTGTCGCCGCTGCTCGGGATGGCGCTCGGGTTCCTGCTCATGCTGGCCAACATGTGGCTGTTCCAGCGGGCCACCCCGGCCCGGGTGGACGGCCTGTTCCGCCGCCTCCAGCTGGTCTCGGCGGCCGCCTTCAGCCTGGGCCACGGCGGCAACGACGCCCAAAAGACCATGGGCATCATCAGCGCCCTGCTGGTCGGCGCCGGCTACCTCAAGCTCGAGGCCGACAACAGCCTCCCGATGCCGCTGTGGGTCGTGTTCGCCGCCTACACCGCCATCTCGCTCGGCACCCTGTCGGGGGGCTGGCGGATCGTGAAGACCCTGGGCCAGCGGATCACCGCCCTCAAGCCGGTCGGTGGCTTCTCGGCCGAGACGGCCGCCGCCTGCTCGCTGTATCTGGCCACCTTCCTCGGCGTCCCCGTCTCCACCACCCACACCATCACCGGGGCCATCGTCGGGGTCGGCTCGACCCGGCGGCTTTCCGCGGTCCGCTGGGGGGTGGCCGGCCGGATCGTCTGGGCCTGGATCCTCACCATCCCCGCCGCCGCCGTCATGGCGGCCGTCACCTACGCCATCACCGTCTCGAGGTTCGCGGTGGCCGCCCTGGTCCTCGCCGCCGTGTTCGTCGCCGTCGTCCTGGCCATCCGCCGCAACCGCCGGGACATCGAAACCGTCGAGCCGGCCGCGGCCACCGAGCAGACTGCACCCACCCGGTCGGGCGCCGGGTCCCCCGGTGGGGGAGCGTAGCCGACCCCGGAACGAGGGCGCGCGAGGTTGTCCACACCCCTCCGGAGGGGTGGCGGGGTATGGTTGGCACCATGCTGAAGGCGACGTTGCTGAAGGCGGCGGGGTCGGGGTCCCTGCAGCGGCAGGTGACCTCCAACCCGATCGCCCGCCGGGTGGCGGACCGGTTCATCGCCGGCAACACCCTCGACGAGGCCGAGCATGCGATCCGGACGCTCAACGCCGGCGGGATGTCGGTGGCGCTCGACTACCTGGGCGAGAACACCGAGTCCGAGGCCCAGGCCCGCGAGTCGACCGGCGCCTACCTGGCCGCCATCGACCGCATCCAGGACCGCGGCATGGACGCCAACATCTCGGTCAAGCTGACCGCCATGGGCCTCGACATCCGCCAGGACCTGGCCCTGGAGGAGGCCTCCAGGGTGGCCGCCCGGGGCAAGGAGGTCGGCGCCATGGTCGGCGTCGACATGGAGGCCGCCGCCTACGTCGCCCGCACCCTCGACATCGTCGAGGCCCTCAAGCGCGACTACGACAACGTCGGCGTCTGCGTCCAGTCCTACCTGTACCGCAGCCGCGACGACCTCGACCGCCTGAACCGCCTCGGCGTCCCGGTCCGGCTGGTCAAGGGCGCCTACCAGGAGTCACCCGAGGTCGCCTACCCCGAGAAGGCCAGCGTCGACTACGCCTACGCCCGCATGCTCGACGCCCTGCTCGCCCTCAACCCCTACCCGATGGTCGCCACCCACGACCCGGCCATGGTCCGCCTCACCAAGGCCCTGGTCGCCCACCACCGCCGCGACCGCGACAGCTTCGAGTTCCAGATGCTCTACGGCGTCCGCCGCGACCTCCAGGACCAGGTCGTCGCCGAAGGCTACCGGCTGCGTGTCTACCTCCCCTACGGCACCCAGTGGTACCCCTATTTCATGCGTCGCCTCGCCGAGCGCCCCGCCAACCTCTACTTCTTCCTCTCCAACCTGGTGAGAGCCAGGTGAGGCGCTGAGGGCTCCGTAACGCTCTCCGGACGCGGCGGTGTTCCAGCCGCTCCGCCGCCGCATCCAGGGGGTGGTCGACCGGCGCTTCAACCGCCGCCGCCACGACGCCGCCACGACGATCCAGGCGTTCAGCACCCACCTGCGCGACCAGGTCGACCTGGACACCCTGACCGGCGAGCTGCTGGCCGTGGTCGACCGGACGATCCAGCCCACCCAGGCGTCGCTGTGGCTCCGGCCGCCGGCGGCCCGCGGGTCGTAGCGGCCGCGGGCGCAGAACCACCCGGGCGCATCTATGCTGGCCTGGGTGGTCGTCGGCGAGGAAAGGGTGGCGGATGCGGCACGGGTTGGCCGGGGCCGCCGCCGTCCTCGGGCTGGTCGGCGCGCTCGTGCTCGCGGGGTGCCGCTCGGGGGACGACGGGCGGTACGCGGCCGAGCCGGTGCGGACGGCCGAGGTGGTGGAGCGGGTCAGCGCGCCGGGGACGGTGCAGGCGGCCGGGCAGGCGGAGCTGAAGGCGCCGGCGGCGGGGCGGGTCGAGCGGCTGCTGGTCAAGGACGGGCAGCGGGTCGAGGACGGCCAGCTGGTCGCCGAGCTGTCCTCGGAGCAGGTCGAGGACCAGGTGCGGCAGGCCCAGGCGGCGGTCGACGCCGCCTCGTCGCTCGGGGGGGTGGCGCCGACCCTGCCCACGGGGGCGGCGCTGTCGGCCTTCCAGCAGGTCCAGTCGCAGGTCACCGCGACCAGCGCGGCCGTGATCGCCGCCCTCCGCTCGGCCCTGCCGCTGGTGCCGAGGACGCAGCGGGCCAGGCTCGAGGCCCGCATCGACCGGGCCCAGGTCCGGGTGGCGGCGCTCCAGCGCCAGGCCGACCAGGCGGCCCAGGACGCCGCGGCCGCGACCGCCGCCCAGGCCGACTCGCTGCAGCGCTCGCTCCAGGCCGCGACCACCGCCCAGCGCAGCCAGGCCGAGCTGGCCCTGGAGCTGGCCCGCGACCAGCAGGAGCGCCTGACCCTGCGGTCGCCGCTGAACGGCAACGTCCAGCTCGGCCGCTCCGGCGGCGGCGGCACGACCCTGCCGCAGGTCCAGGGGCTGCCCGAGGGGGCCGAGCAGGCCCTCCAGGGGCTGGGCGGCGGGACCCAGGCCGGCCAGACGGGGCCGCCGCTGCGGGTCGGGTCCGAGGTCAGCGCCGGCCAGACCGTGGCCACCGTCTACGACGTCAGCGACCTGCTGGTCGCGGCCGAGGTGGACGAGACCGACATCGCGCTGGTCAAGCCGGGGCAGTGGGCCCGGGTGGAGCTGGACGCGTTCCCCCAGGCCACCTTCCCGGCCAAGGTGCGCCGGGTCGCGGTCGCCCCCACGGCCGGCCAGTCGGCCGCCGGCGGGGTCACCTACCAGGTCGACCTGGTCCTCGGCGAGGCCGCGGCCGGCTCGTCGGGCGAGGCCCAGCCGGTGCCCCGGGTCGGGATGACCGCCACCGCGGCCATCGCGGTCCGCCGGACCACCGACCGGCCTTCGGTGCCCGGGTCGGCCCTGGTCGGCCGGTCGGGCGGGCAGGCCGTGTTCGTGGTCGAGAACGGCAAGGTCCACCTGCGGCCGGTGCAGGTCGCCGCCGACGGCGAGGACCGGGTGGCGGTCGCCTCCGGCCTGCGCGACGGCGAGCGGGTGGTGTCCCGCGGCGCCGAGCGCCTGCGCGACGGCCAGGACTGGCCGCCATGACCCAGTCGGCAGCGGGTCTTGGAAGTCCACCGGCCACGGGGGTGGCTGGCCACGAGCCCGTGGTCGAGGCCCTGCACGTGACCAAGGTGTACCGCCTGGACGGGGTCGAGGTGCGGGCCCTGGACGGGGTCGACCTGGTCGTGGAGCGGGGCGACTCGATGGCCATCATGGGGCCCAGCGGGTCGGGCAAGTCGACCCTGCTGGGGCTGCTCGGCGGGCTGGACCGGCCGACCTCGGGGACGCTGCGGTTCGACGGGCGGGACGTGGCCGGGCTGTCCGGGGACGAGCTGGCGGCGGTGCGCAACCGGGTCGTCGGCTTCGTGTTCCAGAGCTTCCAGCTGCTGGCCCGGACCCCGGCGGTCGCCAACGTCGGCCTGCCCCTGGTCTACCGGGGGCTGGGCCGGGGCGACCGCCGCCGGCTGGCCGCCGCCGCCCTGGAGTCGGTCGGGCTCGGGCACCGGCTCCAGCACCGGCCCTCGCAGCTGTCGGGCGGCGAGCAGCAGCGCGTGGCCATCGCCCGGGCCCTGGTCACCGAGCCGGCGATGCTGCTGGCCGACGAGCCCACCGGCAACCTCGACTCGCGCTCGGGCGACGAGGTCCTGGACCTGCTGGCCCGCCTCCACGCCGATCGCGGGGTCGCCGTGGTCGTGGTCACCCACGACCCCGGGGTCGCGGCCCGCTTCCGCCGCCGGGTCACCCTGCGCGACGGCCGCCTGGTCACCCGGACCGAGGACGGCCGGTGAGACTCGGCGAGGCGGTCCGGGTCGCCTGGGAGGCGCTGCGGGCCAACAAGCTCCGCTCGGGGCTGACCATGCTCGGGGTGGTCATCGGCGTGGCCAGCGTGGTCCTGCTGGTGGCGATCGGCAGCGGCGCCCGCGACGAGGTCACCTCCGGGGTCGAGTCGCTCGGCTCCAACATCCTGTTCGTCGCCCCGGGCAACCTGTCGTTCGGTTCGGCCCCGAGCGTGTCCCGGCTGGGCCTGGAGGACGTCCGCCGGGTCGGCGACGCCATCGGCGACCCGCACCGGGTCGCGGCCACCGTCGCCTCGGGCGAGGTCGCCCGGGTCGGGGCCCGGCGGGCCACCGTCAACGTCAACGGCACCAACGAGACCATCCCGCTGGTGTTCGACCGCACCGTGTCCCGGGGCGCGTTCTTCGGCGCCGCCGACGTCGAGACCCGCCGCCGGGTGGCCGTGCTCGGCGCCGACCCGGCCGACAGCCTGTTCCCCGACCGCGACCCGGTGGGCAAGTCGATCACCGTCGGCGGGGTCCGCTTCCGGGTCGTGGGCGTGATGGGCCGGGTCGGGACCGCCTTCGGGGTGGCCCGCGACGCCGAGCTGTTCATCCCCGTCACCGCCGCCCAGCGCCTGTTCGGGGTCAGCCGGGTCGACGGCATCGCCGTCAAGGCGCCCAGCACCGAGCAGATCGACGAGGAGCAGGCGATCATCCGCAAGGTGGTCACCGAGGCCCATCCCGAGCAGGAGTACCAGGTCCTCACCCAGGAGGACATCCTCGGGGTGGTCGGGCGCATCCTCGGCATCCTGACCCTGGTCCTGGCCTCGATCGCCGGGATCTCCCTGGTCGTGGGCGGGGTCGGGGTGATGAACATCATGCTCGTCAGCGTGTCCGAGCGGACCCGGGAGATCGGGCTGCGCAAGGCCGTCGGGGCCCGCACCCGCGACGTGCTGCGCCAGTTCCTGCTGGAGGCGGTCGCCCTGACCGTGAGCGGCGGGGTCGTCGGCATCCTGGTCGGGATCGGCGGGGCCCTGCTGGTGGGGCGGTTCTCGCCGGTGCCGGCGGCCATCACCGGCTGGTCGGTCGCCCTCGCCTTCGGGGTCAGCGTGGCCGTGGGCGTGTTCTTCGGCGTCTGGCCGGCCCGCAAGGCGGCCCGCATGCAGCCCATTACGGCGCTGCGCTACGAGTAGTGCAAGCTGACTGCAAGCAGCGCCCCTAGCCTGCGGGCGGAGGTACAGGACATGGAGAAGGTGACGGCGGCGGCGGTCCAGGCGACCCCGGTGTTCCTGGACCGGGAGGCGACCATCGACAAGGCCTGCCGGCTGATCGGGGAGGCCGCGGCCGCCGGGGCGGGACTGGTGGTGTTCCCCGAGACGTTCGTGCCCACCTATCCGGACTGGGTGTGGCGCTCGACGCCCTGGGGGACGGCCGGGGAGTGGTTCGGGCGACTGCTCGACCAGGCGGTGGTGGTGCCGTCGCCGGCCACCGAGGCCATCGGGGCGGCGGCCGGGCGGGCCGGGGTGTGGGTGTCGATCGGGGTCAACGAACGCGACCCGGCCGGCAGCACCATCTACAACACCCAGCTGTACCTCGGCCCCGACGGTGCCGTGGTCGCCAAGCACCGCAAGCTCATGCCCACCGGGGGCGAGCGGCTGGTCTGGGGCATGGGCGACGGCTCGACCCTGGCCGTGGTCGAGACCCCCTTCGGGCGCCTCGGCGGCCTGACCTGCTGGGAGAACTACATGCCCCTGGCCCGGTACGCGATGTACGCCAAGGGCGTCGACGTCTGGGCGGCGCCGACCTGGGACACCAGCGACGTGTGGGTGCCGACCCTGCGCCATCTCGCCAAGGAGGGTCGGATGTACGTGATCGGGGTGGCCCCGCTGCTCCGCGGCTCGGACGTCCCCGCCGACCTGCCGGGCCGCGACGAGCTGTACGGCGGGGAGGAGGACTGGCTCAGCCGCGGCCTGTCCACCATCGTCGGGCCGCGCGGCGAGGTCCTGGCCGGCCCGCTGGTCGAGCAGGAAGGCATCCTCTACGCCGAGCTGGACGTGGCCAAGGCCCGCGCGGCCCGGATGGAGTTCGACCCGGTCGGCCACTACGCCCGGCCCGACGTGTTCCGGCTGGTGGTCGACACCCGCCGGCACGTGACCACCGAGCAGGACCCGGCGGCCGACGGGCCACCGGCCGACCCCACTGCCGCGGCCCGCCCGCGGCCCGACCATGGAGGAGCGAGCCATGCCCCCTGACCAGGCAGAGCTGCACCGGCGTGCCGTCGAGGAGTTCGGCGCCCGGGTCAAGGCCGTCGGCGACGACCAGTGGGAGCTGCCCACCCCGTGCAGCGACTGGAACGTGCGCCAGCTGGTCAACCACCTCGTGTACGAGAACCGCTGGACGGTCCCGCTGATGGGTGGCAGCACCATCGCCGAGGTCGGCGACCGCTACGAGGGCGACCTGCTCGGCGACCGCCCCAAGGCGGCCTGGGACGAGTCGTCGGCCGAGGCCGTCCGGTCGGTGCAGGCCGACGGCGCCCTCGACCGGGTCGTCGACCTGTCCAGCGGGCCCACCCCGGCCCGCGAGTACGTGTCGCAGCTGTACGCCGACCACCTGATCCACGCCTGGGACCTGGCCAGGGCCGTCGGGGCCGACGAGAGCCTCGACCCCGAGCTGGTCGACGCCTGCGCAGCCTGGTTCGCCTCCATGGAGGACCTCTACCGGTCCATCGGCGCCATCGGCGAGCGCCCCGACACCCCGCCGGGCGCCGACCCCCAGACCGTCCTGCTGGCCGGGTTCGGCCGCACCGCCTGAGCCCGGAGGCCGCAGGCTCAGCCGGTGGAGCGCAGGGCGTCGAGCACCCGGGCGCGGATCAGCTGGGGGCCGGCGCCCAGGCGGGTCAGGACCAGCATGGCCAGGCCCTCGCCCTCGCGGACCAGGCCGAGCAGGATGTGCTCGGTGCCGATGTACCGGTGCTTGAGGGCCAGGGCCTCGCGCAGGCTCAGCTCCAGGACCTTCTTGGCCCGTGGCGTGAAGGGGATGTGGCCACCGAACAGCGGCACCCGACCGCGTCGGCAGCCACGGCCGGGACGCCACTGCAGGGCGCCCGGGCCGAACGACGCCTCGACCCGCCGCCGGACCTCCTCCAGGTCGATGCCGATCGCCCCCAGCGCCTCGGCGTCCCCGCTGCCCAGGGGGCCGCGCCCGACCTCGGCCAGCACCTCGCGCTCGACCGCCGCCGCCGTGATCCCCAGGCCGCCGAGCACCCGGGCGGCGACGCCATCGCCATGCAGCAGCCCGAGCAGGATGTGCTCGGTGCCGACCCAGCCGTGGCCCAGCCCGCGGGCCGACACCTGGGCGTCGACGGCCACCTGCCGGGCCCGGTCGGTGAAGCGCTCGAACATTCAGTCCCTCCGCAGCAGGCCCCGGCGGGCCGCGTGCTTCTTGTGGACCGCCTGCCGGCTCACGCCGAGCTCGGAGGCGATCTCCTGCCATGACCAGCCGGCGGCGCGGGCGTTGGCCACCTGAAGGGTCTCGAGCTGCTCGAGCAGCCGCCGCAGCGCGGCCACCGCCCGCAGCCCGACCCGCGGGTCCTTGCTGTCCACCGCGTTCGCCAGCTCTGCTGCCTCGTCCATGGCTGTCATCCTAGGTTGACAGTGGGGATCTGTCAACCTCCGTTGACACGAGGCCAGACTCTTACCCGCTTCTAATGGGACACACAGGCTCGTCCCAGCTTGGCGCGGTATCACAGACGCTGCCGGCCGGCCCCGGGGGCCGGCCTCCCGACCAGCGTCAACGAGGCGCGAGATGGCGAGTTCGCTCCTGGTCGTCGACGATGACGACGGCATCCGTTCGGTGTTCGAGCGCGAGGGCTTCCGGGTCACCGTCGCCGGCGACGGCGAGCGCGCCCTCGACCTGCTGCGCCAGACCCCGGTGGACTGCATCCTGCTCGACGCCGGCCCCCCGGGGCTGGAAGGGCTCGAGGTCTGCCGGCGGCTGCGCCGGGCCGGCGACGAGACCCCGATCATCCTGCTCACCGCCCCGTCCGGGGTCGGCCAGCGGGTCCAGGGGCTGGAGGCCGGGGCCGACGACTGCCTGGGCCGGCCGTTCGCCCTCGAGGAGCTGCTGGCCCGGGTCCGGGCCGTGCTCCGTCGGCGCCGGCGCGAGCGCGGCGACCAGGTGCTGCGCCTGAGCGACCTGGTCGTGGACCGGCTGGCGCTGGAGGTGTCGCGGGGCGGCCGGCGCATCGACCTCACCCGGCGGGAGTTCGAGCTGCTGCTGGCCTTCATGCGCCGGCCCCGCCAGGTCCTGCGGCGCGAGGAGCTGCTGGCCAGGGTGTGGGGCTACGACTTCGCCACCGACACCAACGTGGTCGAGGTCTACGTCCTCTACCTGCGCCGCAAGCTGGAGGCGGCCGGTGAGCCGCGCCTGCTCCACACCGTCCGCGGCGCCGGCTACATCCTGCGGGACGGCTGAGGGCTAGCGGGCCTCGCCGCCCTCGGGTGGAGCTTGACCCAGGAACCGCTCCAGTTCGGCGGCGATCTCGTCGCCGGAGGGGATGCGCTCGTCGGCGCCCTGCTCGACCAGGCCGCGGATCTGGTCGACGAACTCGGCGATCTGCGGTCGCTCGCGGATCGCCTCCTCGACCTGCTCCAGGTGGTCCTTGGTGGCCGCCTCCAGCTCGGTGGTCTCGACCTCGACCCCGGTCAGCCGGCCCAGGGTCCGGACCAGGGCGAGGGCGGCCGGCGGG
>Ga0307296_10000096_pt1 | contig 34833 bp, 33 predicted proteins | sample ER_DNA_153_FD_194467 | JGI IMG/M metagenome (GOLD analysis project Ga0307296, IMG submission 194467) | Bulk soil microbial communities from the East River watershed near Crested Butte, Colorado, United States - ER_DNA_153 | ecosystem: Environmental > Terrestrial > Soil > Floodplain | place... | reverse complement strand
GGTGACCGGGCCCGGCGCGCTCGGGCTGCTCGAGCGGGTCGCCGACAACCGGATCGACCGCCCGGTGGGGAGCGTGGTCTACACGCAGTTTCTGAACGAGCACGGCGGAATCGTCTCGGACGTCACGGTGACCCGCCTTGGCGAGGAGCACTTCCGCGTCGTGACCGGAGCCGGCACCGTGGACTCAGACCTCGGCTGGCTGCGCCTGAACGTGCGCGACGGGGACGATTCGGTCGGGCTGCGCGAAGCCTCGGAAGAGCTCTCGGTTGTCGGAATCTGGGGCCCGCAGGCACGCGACGTCCTTCAGTCGGTGACGGCGGACGACGTTTCCGCGAAGGCGATTCCTTTCCGTCGCGCCCGGATGATCCGAGCCGAAGGCGCGGAGATCCTCGCCCAGCGGATCACCTACGTGGGCGAGCTTGGCTTCGAGCTCTACGTCGAGCCCGAATGGGCCGTCCAGCTCTGGGACCGGCTCGTCGAAGCCGGCGAACCGCACCGGATCACGCCCGGCGGGTATCGGGTCCTCGATTCGCTCAGGATGGAGAAGGGCTACCGCTACCTCGGGACCGACCTGACCGGCGGCGACACCCCCTTCGAGGCGGGGCTTGGCTTCTGCGTCGCGGACGGCAAGAGCGAGTTCAACGGCCGCGCGGCGCTCGAGGAGAAGCGCGTGCCGGTGCGCCGGCTCCGCACCCTTCTCGTCGGCGGGGAGGAGTACCTGCCCATCTACGGCGGCGAGGCGGTTCACATGGGGGGCGACGTCGCCGGGCGCATCCGCAGCGCGGCGTACGGATTCACCGTGGGACGGAACCTCGCCTTTGCGTATCTCCCCGCAGAGGTTCGGGAGGGCGACGAGGCGAAAGTCGAGATCTTCGGTGACCTGGTCACGGCGACCGTCGCGACGGACGTCCTCTACGACCCGTCGAACGAGCGCATTCTGGCTTAGTCGGGCGGAGGCCGCAGGTGCTCCACCGTGAGCCCGAACTCCGCCTCCAGGCGCTCCGCGACCAGCGAGCGGTGGCAGGCCTCGGGATCGGCCTCGACGCACATGAGCGCCGCTGCGCCATCGACGGGCATCGCCTCGACGATCGGCCGGAGAGGGACCCGGCTGAGAATCTCCCGGAGGTACCGCTGCCGATACTCGGCGGCGAGCTCCACGCGCGAGCGCTTGCGCACCCCGAGCCTGTCGTCCTCCCGGTATTGGAGCTCTCGAAGCTCGGTGGTCGGCGCCAGCTCCTTGCGATGTCGGTACTCGATTCCAGCCTCCGCCAGCGCCGCCTGGAGGCGCGTCGAGTTCGCCCAGGCATAACGAGTGCCCCGAACCCCGCGCCGCTGGCGGAGATCGAGGACCTGGGTGGCTTCCGCTCCCCTCAAGGCACCGAGCCACTTCTCGAACGTCCAGTCGTACACCCCGATCGTGGCCGCGCGGCGAGGCGTGCTCACACCGCGGAAACCGCAAGCGCAACGAACGCGGCGTCGGTCGACGGGAGTCCAGCCATCTCCCGCGCCACTCGCTCCGCGGCCTCGCGGAACGAGCCCTGGTCCAGAAGATGCATGACTGCGGCCCGGATCGAGTCGGCGCGCGGCGCGACGGCAAGGCCCGCGCCGATCGCCGCGACTCGCTCTCCGTTGTACGGCTGGTCGGCGAAGAGCGGCACCACCACCTGCGGCAGGCCGGCAGCCAGCGTGCCAAGCACCGTCCCTGATCCCCCGTGGCACACGACCACATCCGCAACTGCGACGACGGCTGCGTGCGGCGCCCATCGCTCGACGCGGACGTTCGGGGGAAGCGGGTCGAACGCGGAAGGATCACCTCGCCGCCCTACGGTCAAGAGCACCCGTGCCGGAAGATCGGCGGCAGCCTCGATCGCGATCGGGAAAACCCGAGCGGCCTGCGGCATCGCGGCGGCGACGCTCCCGAACGTCATGTACACGAGCGGGCCCTCGAGCCCCCGCCACAAGTCCGGTAGCGGCTCCGAGACCTCGCTCGCGTTTGGATCCCGGAAACGCAGTACGTGCGGCGGCGAGGCCTCGCCCGGGTACTCGAGCGACTCGGGGAAGACCGTCAGATAGGGCGACTGCCTGATCCGCTCCCCCTCGCGATCCCCGGGCAGCCCGGTGGACGTGCGGAGGTCGTCCACCGTCTCCGCGGCAATGTCGAGTGCGCCTTCCTCGACGGCGGCGAGATTGATCCCGACGCGCACATGTGGGACCCCGTAGAGGTCGGCGGCCACGGCGGAGCTGTACTCGTTCGGGTCTCGGAGAACGAGGTCAGGTTTCCATTCCTCGAACGCCTCGCGGAGACGAGGCAGCATCGCGCGCGCGTCGAAGCGGGCGAAGATCTCGCGGACGACGAGGACGTTGGCCTCCTCGGCCGACACCGTTGGCGTGCGGTCCCAGACAGGGCGGATCTCCTCCTCCGGTGGGTCCGCGCACTCCCAGAATGCATAGCCCGTCTTCTCGACCGTCGGCGCCAGCGCGGAGGGGCCCGCAACCAGCACCTCGTGCCCCTGCCGCAGCGCCGCGCCAATGAAGGGCATGAGCGGGTTGAAGTGGCCCGCTCCTTGCGTCGAGGCAAAGAGCACGCGCATGCCTCTATATGTAAGCACGGTCGAGCGGCGATCGGCGCCCGAAATCGGTTAAAGATCCCTGGCCAGGATTCACCGACAGGGGGAGTGTGATGAACCGGAAGCGATTTCGGCTGAGCGCCGTCGCGGCCATGCTTGCCGCGCTGACATGCGTGGCGGTCGCCCTCGCGGCGACTGGAGTGAAGACGGCGAAGCCGCCCTACCTCGTGCCAACAGCCCCCGGAGTTGTCGTCGACCCGATTCTCTCGACGGGCGACATCGTCCCGACAGGCCAGGTGCCCTCGTACCAGATGTCCGGGATCCCGGACGGGCTCGGCGGGTACTCGAACAGTGGGGGCACCTACACCGTGCTCATGAACCACGAACTCGGCGTCACGTTCCCCGGACAACCGGCGGGCGTCAATACGCGCATCTCGAGGCTCATGATCGACCGGGCGACGAACAGCGTCCTCTCGGCAAAGTACGTCTTCACGGGTAACGAAGGGTTCGAGCGCTTCTGCTCCGCAACCCTTGAGATCATCCACGGCACGCCGTGGTACTTCACCGGCGAGGAGGCGATCAACGGCATCCCGCCCGCGCCTCCGGCCGGCCACGACGGCAGCTCGATCGCCATGAACGCCGGGACCGGGCAGTGGTGGGAAACTGAGCACTTCGGCCACCTCCAGCACGAGAACATCGTGCCGACGAAGCTGTCCAAGTGGTTCTTCCTGACCACGGACGACGACTTCCGGCCAGGCCAGGACGCGTACCTCTACGCGTACATTGCGAAGTCATTCCAGGCCGCCATCACGGGCGACCCGGCGAAGGGAAGCCTGTACGTGTGGAAGGCCGACGACGCAATCGACTCGACCCAGATCCACAAGGGCGAGACGCTGACCGGGAAGTTCGTACCGATCAGCCAGGCCGAGAACGCCGATTCCGTCACACTGAAGGCAGCGGCCGCGGCGCGCGGCGCGTTCAAGTTCGACCGGCTCGAGGACGCGGCGCTCTACAAGCCGAAGAAGGGCCGCTACTACTTCGCGGACACCGGGAAGGCGCCTCGCACCCTCCGCGGGCGTATCTACCAGTTCGACGTCAACCGGGCCGACCCCACGAAGGCTTCACTGCAGGTGATCCTCGACGGTGATGCAGGTGACGACGTCTACAACCCGGACAACATCGACACGTCCGCGCGGTCGATCGTGATCCAGGAGGACCGCGAGTCGCCGTTCCGCGGCGGCCCCGTGCCGCCCAACCCACCGGTCGCCGACAGCGGGCACAACCGCGTGCTCGTCTACGACATCGAGACAGGGACGCTTCAGTCCGTGGCGCGGGTCGACACGCCAGCGACGCTGCGCCCCGGTACCTGGGAGTCGTCGGGCGTCATCAACGCCTTCCAGATTCTCGGCGCGGGTTGGTGGCTGACCGACGTCCAGGCCCACAACACGACCGCATTCCAGCCGGGGCCGACGCTCGACCCGAATTCGGGGACCGGCGAGGACGGACAGCTCCAGGCCGTCTACATCCCGCAGACGATCGGCCCAGCCCCCGACGACGAGTAGCGCCTTCGGACACGACGAGACAAGGGGCGGCCCAAAAGCCGCCCCTTGTCGTTCAGGTCCGTTCGGCGCTACGCGGAGTAGACGGGCTGACGCTCGGCCCGGCGGGCGCGCGCTTTCGCCGCCTCGACCTCGCGGTCCTTCGGCGGCGCCGAGGTCACGAGCTCGCCAAGGAGTTGGCTCGAGGCGGCGGCAACGGCGTCGACCGCGCGCTCGAAGGCCTCCTCGTTCGCCCGCGACGGCTTCGTGAAGCCGCTGATCTTGCGGACGTACTGGAGCGCTGCGGCACGCACCTCTTCCTCGCTGGCGAGAGGCTCGAAGTTGTAGAGCGTATGGATGGATCTGCACATGGCCGACAGCCTAGCGCCGCATGAAGGCGGCTTCCAGGGAGTCGCTCGAAGGGCCGCCCGCGGCGTAGCTCGAGGTGCCGTTGGCGAGCAGCTCCTGCGCCGCGGCCAGCAACGCTCCGTAGGCCGAGCGCGCGAGCGCGCCCCCCGTCGAGACCCTCTGCACGCCGACGGAGGTCAGCTCCGACACGGTCGGCCCGTGCGGGAGGGCGAGAACGTTCAGGGGCACGCCGACCGCCTCCACGACAGCCGTGATCTGGTCGAGGTCGGAGAGGCCTGGCGCGTACACGACATCCGCGCCGGCATCGCGGTAGGCGATCAGGCGAGCAATCGTGTCGTCGAGGTCGTGGACGCCGCGGATGTGGTTCTCGGCTCTCCCTGTCAGAACCATGGGGTCTGGCGGGTGGTGGGCGGCTTCCGCGGCGACCCTGACTCGCGCCGTCGCCTCCTCGACGTCGTCGATGCTGCTGGTGGCGGGGTCGTAGTCCTCGATCGAGAATCCCGCCGCTCCTGCCTCCGCAAGAAGCTCCACCGTTCTGGCGGCTCCACCCGGGTCGTCCGGGTAGCAGCGCTCGCTGTCGACGTTCAGTGGCAGCGAAGTCGCCGCTGCCAGGCTCGCCACATGGGCGACCAACTCGTCGCGGGACACGCTTTGATCGGGCTTCCCGTTCGACCACGCGAATCCGGCGCTCGTCGTCGCGAGCGCCTCGAACCCGAGCGATTCGAGCAGTCGGGCAGAACCGACGTCCCACGGATTCGGCATCACGAACAGCTCTTCTCGGGCATGAAGGGCCTGAAAGCGCGCACGACGATCGCTGATCGACACGGTCACTGGCTTTTGGCTTCACCGACCGTCGTCACTTCGTCCCCAAGGTGGAGGAAGAAGGAAGCGAACGCACCCGCGATGCCGGTCACGAGACAGAGTGCGGTGAGCTCGAGGAAGATGTCAACGATGCGCCCGCCGGTCGTGACGGGGTTCCGCATCTGCGACGAGACCGTTAGCAGCTGGACTGTAGAAAAGAAGAACGCGTCCCAGAGGTTGTGAATCTCGCTGCGCTTCGCGTCGTCTTCGAAGAGCAAGATCAGCAGCGTTCCGGCCACGTCGACGATCCCGACGAGCACCATCGCCTCTTTCAACCGGCGGCGAAGGATCTGGTGCGGCCTCGGCGGATTTCGACGGAGCAGCAGCCGAAGGTGATGATGTGCCTGCACTCACCGAGGATCGCGGAGCGATCGGACGGTCGAGGTATTCGCTGGCCGGCGAAGTCGTTGCGGCCTGCCGATGAACGATCAGTGACGGCCCTGCTCGAGCGCCCAGTAGTCGCGGTGCTCGACGACGAGTCCGTCAGCGCGGAACCGCAGCAGGGTCGTCCCGGCTAGGGTCGTCTCCTTCCCTTCGTAGACGAGGACAGCGCGGTACTCGACCGCGGCGCGGTCGGCGTCGACGAGCGGCTCGCCGAAGCCGCACTCAGCCTTGCCCTCCTCCTCGGCGAAGACCCGGCGGACGTACTCGCGCGCGTTCTCCGGCTCGCGGAAGGGGTGCGAGCGAAAGTCAGCATCCGGCGCGTAGAGGGCGGCGATCGCTTCGACGTCCTTCGCCGGCCAGGCATGGGCCCATGTATCCGCCCAGCGGCGCGCGGCCGTGCGCGCGTCGGAGTCAGTGGATCTCGACGCCGCTTCCATGGTTCTGCAGTCTAGGAAGAAGAAGCCTCACCGTTGGCAGGGCCTTCTAGGCAAGCGCACGAATGGCCCGCGCGCGGGCCCGGCGGTTACGGGGCTTCCGAACTAGTCGAGACACGCCGATGACTTTTTCGCCGTCATGCGGTCTAGTCAAAAAGACATACGTGGTTCACAACAATCCGCAGGAGGAGTCTTCCGTGCCTGAGACGCAAATCCTCATGAACGGTCTCGCGTTCCCCGAATCCCCACGCTGGCACGATGACCGTCTTTGGTTCTCTGACTGGGGCGCGCACGAGGTCATTGCCGTCGAGCTCGACCGCAGAAGCGAGGTCATCGTCCGCGTCCAATCATTTCCAATGTGCATCGACTGGCTGCCCGATGGGCGGCTGCTGATCGTCTCGGCGAGCGAGGGGCTTCTTCTGCGCAGGGAGCGCGACGGCTCACTGGTGGCCCATGCCGATCTGAGCAGCCTCGCTGACTTCAAGTGGAACGACATCGTCGTGGACGGTCGGGGCAATTCCTACGTCAACAACACCGGCTTTGACTTCCCAGGTGGCGAGTTCGCCCCGGGGATCCTTGCGTTGGTCACCCCCGAGGGCTTCGCTCGTCAGGTCGCAGACGAAGTCGCGTTCCCAAATGGCATGGTGGTGACGCCCGATAACTCAACGCTGATCGTCGCCGAGTCCTACGGCAACAAGCTCACGGCCTTCGACATCGCGGCTGATGGCAGCCTGTCGAACCGTCGGCTGTGGGCCGACCTCCGAGGCGGCGTCCCCGACGGCATCTGCCTCGACGCTGAGAACGCGATCTGGTACGGGGACGTCCCCAACAAGCGGTGCGTGCGCGTTCGCGAAGGTGGCGAGGTGCTGCAGACGATCCAGCTTGACCGCGGTTGCTTCGCGTGCGCTCTCGGGGGGGCGGACAGGAGAACGCTGTTCTTGACGGCAAACGAGTGGCGTGGCACTGCGAACATGGCTGACGGGTCACGCACGGGCCAGGTGCTAACCGCTGAGGCGCCTGCACCGGGCGTCGGCTGGCCGTAGGGCAACAGAGCCTTCCGGACCGGTGCGTCGACAAAGCCGACCTCAAGCCCGCTGCAACGCCTTCGGGCCACCGCGGGCCGGTGGCAGGACTTGGAGCCTGCGACCTCTCGTTATGGGCCGGATGTTCCGAAATCCATCGCTAGGTTTCTAGCGACGACATTTGCTGCGTTGTATTGAAGGTACTGCGCTTCGGCTGGCTCGATTCCGGCCGTGAATCGGCTCCAGGTCGGATCTCGATGCGAGAGAACGGCGTAGAAGACACAGGCCATGAGGTATGAGCCGAGTTGGTTGGGATGCCCGCTCCACCCCAAGAGGTCGAGTCCCGGTTGGCGTCCCAGAGCTTCTCCCCAGGCGAGCCCGACCGGGACAACAGTTGCGGGTAGCTGCAAGGCGAGATCCGAGTAGCCGTACCAGAGACGGCTCTGCGCGGCCTCGTAGCTGTCCCCATCCACCCCTCGACCGCCGTACGGCAGGAACAGGAACGTGCGGGCCCCGGCCCGTTCGATCTTCGCGTGGAGAGCACGCACGAACGGGTCCATCTCGCGACGACGCTCATCTTCGGGCAGTGACGCGACCCGGCTGTGCTCTTGCAAGACCACGACGTCCCATGGCACCTCTTTCAGCAGCGCTGCCAACCCGTCGTCCTCGGAGGCAAATTTCAACCGCCAACCACCGGCCGTGTACTTGACGGCGAAGATGGGGCGCGCTCCGGGGTCGGCCGCCGCGAGCTGGTGGACGAGCGCGGGCATGTCGTTCGTGTACGTAATGCTGTTGCCGACGAAGAGGACGCGCAGGCCGACGCGGTCACTGCGCGCCAGCGCCAAATCGCCGCTGGCGGACGGATAAAACTTCGGCAGCACACCGAGTCCGACCAGAAGAACGTAGAGCGCGAAACCCGACACCAGCCCGGCGACAACGACAACGGCGGCTCGGAAGAGTCGACCAACCCGTCCTCGGCCGGCGACGCGAGAGCGGTTGCCACGCATGGTCGACACTAGGTCCGGTCTTATCTGGTAGCTCCACTCGACCTACTGGTCAAAAGCGGAGCCGTAGCTCGACGTTCAGCCCTTTATCGGCGGCGGTTCGTCGTTCCGCTTTCGGCCCTCGTTCGCGATTCCATAGCCGCCGCCGCCGGGCGTGTCGATGGCGACCACGTCTCCCGGCTGCAGGCGCATGCGTACCTTCGGGGGCAGCTCGGCACCGTTCACCCGGTTCCTGCCTCGCGCGCCGGGCTCTCCCCCACGCGCCCCTTTGGGCTGGTGTCGCCGTCTGTCCGCCAGGATCGAAAGCTCGCATGCCTCGAGGACCCGGAGCGACCGCGTGACGCCGTCGCCGCCCCGATGTAGGCCCCGGCCGCCGGTCCCGTCCCGAAGCCGGTATTCCTCGACACGGATTGGGTACGCAAGCTCGAGTGCCTCGATCGGCGTGTTGAGCGTGTTCGACATCGCGACGTGGACACCCGAGGGGCCGTCGGCCCAGGCACAGGCGCCCTGCCCGCCGCCGATCGTCTCGTAGTACGTGAACCGCGAGTTTCCGAGCGTCACGTTGTTCATCGTGCCCTGCCCCTGGGCCGGAGCCTCGACTGCATCGGCGAGTGCCAGGAGGAGGCAATCGACGATGCGACTTGAGGTCTCGACGTTTCCAGCGGCCACCGCGGCGGGACGTTCCGCGTTGACAAGCGAGCCCTTGGGTGCACGGACGGTGACCGGTGCGTGGGCCCCGCCCGCGGCCGGCAGGTCCGGATCCGTGACGACTTGAATCACGAAGTAGCAGGCCGCTTGCGTGACCGCGAGCGGGCAGTTCAGATTGCCGTCGAACTGCTCCGAGGTGCCGTCGAAGTCGATCTCGACCGAATCGCCTCGAATTACGACGGTTGCCGCGATCATCAGCTCGCCCGCCGCTGTCTCGACCGTCTCCGCTGCCGCGTAGTCGCCGTCGGGAATGCCTCGAATCGCCGCTCTGGCGCGGCGCTCGGAGTAGTCGAAGAGCTCTTGTCCCGCCTGGTGGTACCACGACCGGCCGCGCTGGCCGCACACCTCCGCGACGCGCCGTTCGGCGAGCCGGTGGACCGCAATCTGCGCCTCCAGGTCCCCGATCCGCTCGTCGTAGGCGCGACTGTTCACCGCAATCAACTCGACGAGCGCAGCGTTGACACCGTCGCGATCGGCGATCAGGGAAGGCGGGATGATCAACCCTTCCTGGTAGATCTCGGTCGACTCGGCGGGCATGCTCGCCGGCGCCATCCCACCGACGTCGGCATGGTGAGCGCGCGACGCGGCGTAGCCCATCCGCTCACCGTCGACGTCGATCGGCGAGACGAGCGTGATATCCGGGAGATGCGAGCCGCCGGTGAAGGGATCGTTCAGGCACCAGATCTCCTCCGGCGAGGGCTCGTGTCGCCGGACGGCGGCCACGGACGCGGGCATGGCGCCGAGGTGGACCGGCATGTGCTCCGCCTGGATCGTCAGTCGCCCATCCGCGTCGAAAAGCGCCGTTGAGCAATCCCGGCGTTCCTTGATGTTCGGCGACAGGGCGCTCCGTATGAGCGCGGCGCCCATTTCCTCCGCGATGCCATGGAGGATGCCGAAGGCGACGTCCAGCTCTCCGGCGTTCATGCGCCCCGACTCAGGACGAAGAATCCGTTCTCGTCGGTCGTTCCACTCCAGCCCTCGGGCAGAACGCAGGTCGACTCGGCGAACTCGACAATCGCCGGTCCTGAGACGGTAATGCCGTCGGAGGCGCGCGCGCCGTCAACAACCGTGGCGAGGACAGTCTCGCCCTGCCAGCGGATCTCCCTGGAGGGACGCTTCTCCGGAACCGGCCGAGCGCCGCTCGACAACAGCGCGTCAGGCGAAAGTGTCGCTCCGGCGCCTTCGGACGTGCGCCAAGCGCGCAGCGTGACGACCTCCACCGGCCAGTCACGGTGCGCGTGGCCGTAGCGAAGATCGTGGAGCTGATGGAAGGCGGCTTCGACCTTCGAGGGTGGCGCACCGAAAGCGAACGGGACCGTGAGCTCGAACGACTGCCCCTTGTAGCGGAGGTCAGCGGCGCACGAGATACCGCTCTCCTCACCGGTTCCCGCGACGCGGCTGATCGCTGCGGCAAGGGTCTCGCGGTCAAAACTCGCGAGCGGCCTGAGCACTGATAGCGACCGGTCGACCCGTTGGTCGGCCAGAGCCAGTCCCAGGGCGCAGAGGACGCCGCCCGCACGAACGAAGACGACTCGAGACGCACCCAGGAGGTCGGCGACAGCACACGCGTGGACGGGCCCAGCGCCGCCGAACGCGATCACCGTGCACTGCTCGGGGTCGTGACCGCGCTCCACCGAGACCACGTGAAGTGCCCTGACGACCTCGTGCGTAGCCACCTCGTAGACGCCCTCCGCGGCTTCCTGCGGAGTGTCGTATCCGGCTGCTTCGGCGAGCCGGCCGAGGGCGGCCTCGGCCTCCGCGACGTCGAGGCGCATGTGCCCCGCGATCCCCCGGTCGCGGGGCAAATATCCGAGGACGAGCGTGGCGTCCGTGACGGTGGCCTCGGTGCCGCCGCGGCCGTAGCACGCCGGCCCAGGCCAGGCTCCGGCGCTCCGAGGACCAACACGCAACGCGCCACCGGAGTCGACCCACGCGACAGACCCACCGCCGGCGCTCACCGTATGGATGTCGAGCATCGGCAGTCGCAAGGGGAGGCCGGCGACCTTGCGCTCCACGGTGATCTGGGCGTCGTCGTCACCGAGGAAGAAGACGTCACAGCTCGTGCCGCCCATGTCGAGACCGATCGCCGGAAGGTGACCGCCCTTCTCGGCGATCAAGCGCGCAGCGATGACACCTCCTGCCGGCCCGGAGAGCATCATCCCCGCCGGGTGCGCGGACGCCTGCTCGAGCTCTGCGACGCCGCCGCTCGAGAGCATGATCAGCGGCTCGGGGAGGCCGCTCTCCCGAAGCCCTCCGCCCAGACTCGCCAGGTATCGCCGCGTCGGCGGACCGACGTAAGCGTCCAGGGTCACGGTCGTGGCGCGCTCGTATTCCCTCAGCTCGGGAAGAAGCTCGTGGGATGCGACGACGAAGACCTCCGGGAGAAGCTCGCGGAGGATCTCGGCCGTTCGCTCCTCGTGGCTGGGATCGACGAACGAAAAAAGGAAGCAGATCGCGACGGCCTCGAGGCCCTCGAGAAGAGACAGCTCCGAGCCGAGACCGCGGACGGCCGCCTCGTCGAGCGGGCGGATCACCCCGTCCGGCCCCACGCGCTCGGGAACCTCGAAGCACCATTCCCGCTCTACAACCGGAGCGGGCGGAGCCTCGCAGAGCCGGTAGAGACTCGGACGCGCCTGTCGCCCGAGCCACAGGAGGTCTCGAAAACCCTCGGTGGCGACGAATGCCGTCCGCGCCCCGCGGCGCTCGAGCAGCGCGTTCGTGGCGACGGTCGAACCGTGGACGATCACTGTGCTCTCACTCGCGCCGCGCCCGAGCCGGGAGAGGATCTCGGAACACGCCTGGAGGACTCCGTCTTCCTGGCGCTCGCTCGTGACCACCTTCTCCGTGACGATGCCGTCGGGGAGGATCCCCACCGCATCCGTGAACGTACCGCCAACGTCGACGCCGATAACGACTGCGGTATCGCGATCAGACATCAACGGCCACGCGACATTCGCTCGGCTCCGACATCCCGTTCGACCTGTCCCTCGAACCTTTCGCCCTCGAATTGCTCGGAGGCGGTCGTCTAGATGTTTTCGGCATGTCGTCCTAGTTTGGCCTTGGAGCAGGAGCGGGTTAATATCCTCGAGGCGGAAGGAACCCTTTGCGGCGTAGCTTCTAGATGGTCACGACGTCGGTCGGAGGGAACAATGAAGATCAACGCAGGTGAACTGAAGCGACAGATCGGGATAGCCGGCACCCGTGGCTGGGCGCCGATCATGAACCAAGCCGAGAGACGCCACAAGCTGCCCGCCGGGCTCCTGATCGCAATCGCCTCGCGCGAGACGGACATGAATGACATCGTGGGTGACAACGGCCACGGGCGCGGGCTTTTCCAGATCGACGACCGCGCCCACACCGACTGGCTCTCCCAGCACGGAGCTAGGGGGAAGGGCACAAAGCCGCCGGTTGCCGATGCGGCCGAGTTCGCGGCGGCGCTCCTCGCGTCGAACCGGAGCTTCGGGCAGAAGAACGGCATCGGGCGGAAGGACCTGCTCAAGTTCGCCTGCTCCGCCTACAACGCCGGGGCGGGCGGCGCGCTCGCCGGCCAGCAAGGCGGCGACTCCGACGCGCGGACGACCGGCCGCGACTACGGGCGCGACGTGCTGGAGCGCCTCGCTGCGATCAAGGGTGGCAATGGCGGTACCTCGCAGGCGGTCGGAGACGGCATTCTCAGGAAGGGGTCGCGTGGGGCGAAGGTGACGCGGCTCAAGCGTGATCTACAGGCATGGTTCGATCGTAATGTGCCCGGGGTTTGGGAGACGTTCAAAGTCGGGCCCGGGGCCGCGTTCGGTGCCGCACTCGATCGCGCCGTCCGCGCCTTCCAGCAGCGGAACGGGCTGACGGTCGACGGCGAAGTCGGCGAGCAGACGCTTGGCAGGCTCGGCGGGGGAGCCGCACGTTCCCGGCCGCGTCTACCGGACCTCGCGGATTTGCGGTTCGATGCGCCAAAGAAGCGAGGCTCGAAGGGCGCACGTGTGAAGCTCGTGCAGGCATGGCTCTGCCTGCACGACTTCAAGGTCGTCGTCGATGGGGATTTCGGGGCGGCGACTGCCTCGCAGGTCCGAAAGTTCCAGGCCAAGCGGAAGCTTCCCGTTACCGGCGTCGTCGACGAAGCGACGTACAACGCGCTTGTCCAGCCGATCGTCGCTGCGCTTTCCCCGCGCTCAGGTCCTCGCGCCCTTGGTCCGCTTGTCGTCGCGTACGCTCGCCAGCACCTGCAGCAGCATCCGCTGGAGGTCGGCGGCCAGAACGCAGGGCCATGGGTGCGGCTCTATACCGACGGGAGGGAGGGCCCCGACTTCCCCTGGTGCGCGGGCTTCGCGACCTTCTGCCTCAAGCAGGCATGCGACACCCGCGGACGCCCAATGCCGATCGGACGAACCCTCGCTTGCGACGAGATGGCGCGTCAGGCGGGAGACCAGCTTCTCCGCCAGCCGAAGCCGTCGCAACGCAAGCGGATCAAGCCGGGAAGCTTCTTCCTCAAGCTCGCGACACACGGCGAGCAGTTCAAGTACGCCCACACCGGCATCGTCGTGCGCACCGAGGCCGACACCTTCGCGAGCATCGAAGGGAACACGAACGACGAAGGCTCTGCAGAGGGCTTCGAGGTCTGTGCCCGCACTCGGGGCTACACGGGAATGGACTTCATCCTGATCTAACGAGCCTAGGGAGTCTCGAGGCTCGTCTTATCCAGCTTCCCCGACCGGCCCCCGGCGTGTTTCCTCCCCCTCCCCGCGACGGACGGCGTTGCTCGCCGGCGGCGGTGCTCCCGTCCCGCGGATGCGAACGATCTTGCTCAGGAGATCGAACCAGAATGGCGCGCCGAGCTGGACGGCTCCGACGGTCAGCAGCAGCCCCAACAGCTTCTGAACCCAGTCAGTCGCTTTGGTGGGAAGCTGCGTCGATCCTTCGCCGAAGCTCAAGTTCCAGCCGAGCGGCAGATCGAGCTTTGCCACCGCGTTTTCGAGCGCGACGTCGTCGAGCGTCCCCCTTGCGGTCTGGCTCGCCTCCCTCACGACAGCCGTCCGGACGGCGTCGTCGCGCCAGAGCACCCGTCCGGCCGCCAGCGTGTCGGCATTCAGAACGAGGACCACAACGGTGGCAATGACTGCGAGCAGCACGTGGACACGGCGCTTGTACCAGCCCGAGACCCGCTCCATCGCGTCGTCGAACCACTCCTCCGCAGCATGCTGGAATCGCTCTGCGTCCCCATCGGCCGAGCGATAGAGCGCGAGCAACGCCTCGGAAAGCTGCGCATTGGGAATCGCCGCGAGGGAGCGCTCGAAGCCTGACTTTGCGCGCTTCACTCGTGCGCGCGCGCTGTCGGCCTCATCCCCCTCTGCGTCCTCGAGCGCCGCCTTTGCCTCGTTTGCGATGTCGCTGATCGCAACCACGAACGTGCGCGATGGGACATACGACGGATAGGGCGGTTTTGCGAGGAGCCTTCTTAACCGGCTCCAGGGCCCCCGTCGCGCGGTTGCAGCGTCCGCCGCCGGGTGCGGCGCGCGCCTTGGTCGGGTCAGGCCCTGGATGAGCGGATGCGCGTAGAACCTCTCAGTCGTCGCGATTCCGGCAGGCGTTTCCGACACGGCCCCGCTCAGCAGGTTCAACAGGCCTGTCTCGAGGTAGCGCGCGCGGAGGCCAACCGCCGTCGCGATCGCCTCGTTCACGGTCGAGCAGACGAGCGCCAGCACGACGTAGAGAAAGACCAGGCCGATCGCGACGTCGAAGGCCGGAGAGTCGAACATGGCCAGACGTTACGACGGCGGCAGGACGGCATCGGCGCACGTGATCGCCGTAGCTGGCAACTCGCCACGGGACGCAGAAAAAGAGGAGTACAAATCGGGTACTTCCGGCTCGGCCTTATGCTCGAGCCGTGCCTGCAGACCGAGACAAGCAGATCGACCAGCTCTACAGCGCTCCCCTGGACAAATTTGTTGAGCGCCGCAACGAGTTCGCCCGCTCTCTCCGCAAGGACGCTAACCGCCAGGCGGCCGATGAGGTAAGGAAGTTGCGCAAGCCGACCCTCCCGGCCTGGACGGTCAACCAGCTGGCCCGCCGCGAGAAGATGCGTCTTCGCGGCCTGCTCACCGCCGGAGAGCGCCTACGCAAGGCGCACGAGGAACTGCTCGTGGGCGGATCACCTGAGGCGCTGCAACAAGGGCGAGACGGCGAGCGAAGAGCGATCGCGGAGCTCGTCGGTGCTGCTGAGCTGCTGCTCAAGGAGGCTGGTCATCCAGCGAGCGAGGCGACGCTCGAGCGGGTCCGTGACACGCTCCATGCGGCTGTCGTTGACGAGGGCATCGGGCGACGCGTGCGCGAAGGAAGGCTGGAAAAAGAGGAGCAGATGACAGGTTTCGGCTTTGGCAACCTGCCAGCCACCCCGGCGGCGGAGCGTGCAGCAAAGACAAAACCGACGACGAGGGCGACCCGCGGGCAGAAGCGGGAGACGAAAAAGGATGACGCCGCGCGTGAGAAGCAGGCCCAGGCGCGTAAGGCTCGGGAGGTTCAAGCGGCGCAGGATAAGTATCGTGAGGCTGAGAAGAGCCTGCGGGACGTTCGCCGTGCGGTCACGGATGCTGAGCGAGCTGTGAAGAACCACACACGCGAACTGGAGCGCGCTGAACGTGTGCTCAGGAGTAGGCAGGCGGATGTCGCGGACGCAGAGCGCGAAGTCGTCCGGGCCCGCCGATCACTGGGACGTTGAGACGCCGATGACCCACCTGCAACCCGACGCCCATGCGGAACAGCGGTTCGATCAGCTTGCCGTCCAATTCCTCACCGATCCGACAGTCACTCAGGGGACCGGATTCGGCTCGTCGCCGGGGCTCAGGACCGGCGGGAAGATCTTCGCAATGCTCGTCAACAGCGAGCTTGTCGTGAAACTCCCGAAGGCTCGCGTCGATCAGCTCGTTGCCTCAGGGACGGGCGGGCAGTTCGATCCGGGACACGGGCGGCTGATGAAGGAGTGGGCGACCGTCGCTCTCGACGGCACCGAAAGCTGGGAGCGACTCGCCGCCGAAGCACTCCAATTCGTTGGATCGGCTGTCAAGAGCCCCCAGTAGCCAAAAGGCTCCTGCGAAAGGGCTAGGTCGCAGACTATGGCGCGGGAACCTCAACCATCGCGCTGCCGCCTCCGCGCCGCACCGGCTCCGCCGCGGCGAGGACGCCGCCGCCGGGGAGGAACTCGATCCCGGTCGCGGCGCCGATCTCGCCGCCGTCGACGAAGTGATGTCCGCGTGCCTCGAGCGCCGCACGCTCAGGACTCGCCAGGAACGCGGGCTCGGCACTGGTGTTGACGCTGTTTCGCTGGCTCGCGCGCGGATCGAGAATCGCCTGCGGCAACGTCATTCCCTGGTCGAGCCGGTCGACGAGAATCTGAAGGACGGTCGTGATGATCGTCGAGCCTCCCGGCGAGCCGAGCGCAAGGAACGGCGTGCCGTGGTCGAGGACGATCGTCGGCGACATCGAGCTGCGGGGACGCTTGCCGCCCTCGACACGATTCGGGTGCGTGGTCGAGTCGTAGTTGAAGTCGGTCAGCTCGTTGTTGAGCAGGAAGCCGAAGCCTGGAACGACTAGGCCTGAGCCACCGGTCGACTCGATCGTGAACGTGTACGACACCACATTGCCCCACTTGTCCGACGTCGTCAGGTGGGTCGTCGTCTCGGATTGCAACGCGGTCGCCGCCGCTACGCCCATGTTGAAGGGGTATGGGTTCCCGGGCGGAACGGCTCCGGGGGCCGCGGTCGTGGTGATCAGCGCACGGCGCGTATCCGCGTAGTCCTCCGACAGCAGCCCGGTCAACGGCACGTCGAAGTAGGCGGGATCGGCAAGGTAGGCGTTACGGTCGGCGAACGAATACCGCGACGCCTCGAGGTAGTAGTGCAGTGCATCGACTCGCGGCATCGACGAGAGCTGATAGCCCTCGAGGATGTTCAGCGCCTCGCCGACCGTCGAGCCGCCGCTCGACGGCGGACCCATCGAGTACACGTCGAGGCCGCGATAGTTGACGTGCGTCGGCGCGCGCTTCGGCGCGACGTACGCCTGCAGGTCTCGCATCTCCATCACGCCGGGCCGCCACGTGTGGTTCGCGGTGGACGAGATGACCGGATCCTGAACGGTGTCGACGATCGCGTCCGCCACCGCCCCACGGTAGAAGCCTTTCGGCCCGAGGTGCGCAATCCGTTGATACGTCGCCGCGAGCTCCGCGTTGGTGAAAACGCTGCCGACGTCGCGCGGGGTGCCGTCAGAATCGAGGAACAGCGCCGTGGTCGCCGGAATGTCGTTGAAGTAGTCGACGTTCTGCTGCGTCTGGTCGAAGAAGGTCTGATCGACGACGAAGCCGTGGCTGGCGACGTGGACGCCCGGTTGCAGTACCCGCGCAAGCGTCATCGTCCCGTACCTCTTGAGCGCTTCCGCCCATGTGGCGACGGTGCCAGGGACGCCAACTGAGAGACCGCTGAAGCGCGCATCGTTGAATGGCAGCGGTGCGAGCGGGTTTCCTGCCCAGAACGAGGTCGGCGTCATCGCCCTCGGTGCGGTCTCGCGGCCGTCGATCGTGGTCACAAGACCCCCGGCGGTGCGGACGACCATGAAGCCACCGCCACCCACGCCGCACGAGAACGGCTCGGTCACGCCGAGGACGCCAGCCGCGGCGACCGCCGCATCCACGGCGTTGCCGCCGTCCTTCAGCGTGTCGATCGCGGCCTGTGTGGCGATCGCCTCGACGCTCGCGGCCGCGCCGCCGGTCCCGATCGAGGTGGGCGGGCCCGAACCCGATCCGACGTCCGCAGACGCACTCGCGACGAGCAGAAAGGCCGCCGCGATCGTCAGGAAGACGACCGTCCAACGCAGCCGTTTCCGGCGCATAACTCCCCAGCTTCGGTTGGCTTCGCCCGTAGCAACCCTATGCCCGTGCAGCCGGAACACAAACACTCACAGGCCCGACGAGCTACTACGCGTGGGCGTCGCCACGTTCTAAGACGCGCGGGAAGTTCGCTGACATGGTGTTTTTTCCCGGATCACGGTCGGCGTTCGCCCGGCCAAGCCTGCTACCAGGCGTTCGTCCCTACGGGTAGCACCTCACGCCGTGGGTGCTGAGCGGCACGTGAGATACTGCCCCTCCCGGCGTCACTCCCCGATTCAGGTAAGGAGGGCACAAGCTGATGCGGCATCCAAAAGAGCGGTCAGGCGGACTCAGCCGACGCGACTTTCTCGCCCGTGCTGCGGGAACCGGCCTCGCGATGTCCGGTGCAGGCGGCCTTCTCGCAGCCTGCTCGAGCTCGACCGAGGTCGCCGCGCCGACCGGCACGACCGGCGAGCCGCTTGGCCCAGGCGGGCTGCCGCTCGCACGGCCTGACAAGCGGGTCACGCTCCCGCTCTGGGAGGATCCGATCGCCTCCGGCCTCGAGCCAGAGACCGGCGGGACTTTCACTGTCTTCAACTACCCGGACTACCTCTACAAGAAGCTGCTCAACGACTTCGGCAAGAAGTATGGCGTCAAGGTCCAGTACACGGCCTTCGACAACATCAATTCGGGTGTACGGCGCCTTGCCTCCGGGGGCGTCGAAGTGGATGTCACGAACATGACGCCGGACCTGCTCGACCTCGTGGTGGCCGGAAAGCTGATCAAGCCGCTCAACCTCGACTACATCCCCAACCTGCAGAAGAACGTCTGGCCGGAGCTCGTGAGCCCGTTCTACGACGTCGACTCACACTACACCGTGCCCTACACGACCTATGCGACCGGGATCGCATGGCGGAACGACAAGGTCACGGAAGACATCGCCTCGATGTCGCAGCCGTGGGACATCTTCTGGCAGGCGGAGGCCTACAAGGGCAAGGTCGCGCTCCTCTCAGAGAATCGCGAGACGATCGGCAGCGCGCTCCTCCGCAAGGGGCACACCGACATCAACACCGAAGACCCGAAGCTCGTCAACCAGGCGGTGGCCGACCTGAAGGAGCTCTACAGCATCTGCAACATCAAGGTCGGTGACGTCCAGTACCAGGCCGTCCCGGAAGGCTCGAGCTGGCTCAACCAGGCCTGGTCGGGCGACATGATCGCCGGCTACATCTACTACCTGCCCAAAGGGACGCCCGGCTCCGTGCTCTCGTACTGGAAGGCCGAGAAGGGAAAGGTGCCCATACAGAACGACTGCTTCTGCGTCGCCGCGACGACGAAGAAGCCGGTGCTTTCGCACCTCTTCCTCAACTACCTGCTCGACAACGGCGTCGCCTACTCGAACTTCGTCGACTTCAACGGCTACCAGGCGCCCTTGAACGAGATCGAGCCGGAGTCGCTCGTGAAGGACGGCGTCGTGCCCGAGAACCTGGCCAACAGCGTTCTGACGAATGACGACTTCGGGCCCGACTCGCTCCAGTACATGACGCTCACCGCCAAGGGCCAGCAGCTCTGGGAGGACGGCTACTCGGACTTCCTGGCCGGAGGCAGCAGCTAAACAGAAGCCGTGTATCGCCGCTGGCTCTGGCCCAGCTTTTCGTTTCCGGGCGTCCTGTGGCTGATCGTCCTCTTCGTCGTGCCGTTCTACGCGGTGCTCGGCGTCGCACTCGGGACGGTCGACCCGATCCTCTTCCAGCCGGTTCCGGTCTGGAACCCGCTCGAATGGAACGTCGGCTGGATCCAGGAGGTGCTGAACCGTCTCGCGCCCGGAGGCATCTGGTTCGACGTCGGGATCCGGACGATCGTCTACGTCACGGTCTCGCTGGCCCTCTGCCTCCTGATCGGCTATCCCGTCGCCTACTACACGGCCCGCCACGCCGGCCGCTGGAAGGGCGTCATCCTCATCCTGATCATCCTGCCGCTCTGGATCAGCTACATGATGCGGATGCTCGCCTGGGTGAACCTGCTCCAGGCGGACGGATACGTGAACCGCTTTCTCATGTTCACGCACGTCCTCAGCCAGCCCCGCGACTGGCTCGGTGGGAATTCCTCCACGGTCATCCTCGCCCTCGTCTACGGGTACATCCCGTATCTGATCCTGCCGCTCTTCGCCTCCCTCGACCGCATCGACCGTAGCCACCTCGAAGCCGCCCGCGACCTGGGCGCGAGCCCGTTCAGCGCCTTCCGCAACGTCACCCTGCCGCTCTCGAAGACCGGGATTCTCGGTGGCGCCGTCCTCATCACGCTGCCGATGTTCGGCGACTACTACACCCCGAACATCGTCTCGACCTCCCCCACGACGTCGATGGTCGGGAACCAGATCGACCTCTACTTCCACGGCGGCCCGCAGCCGACGATCGGCGCGGCACTCACGATCGTGCTCGCCGCCTTTCTGACCCTGCTCATGGCCTACTACATGTGGAGCATCCACCGCGCGCAGCGCGATGTGGGAGCGGTAGGGGCGCTGTGACGACCGTCGCGGAGCGGCAACCGGGCACGCGCTTCTCCGCGGCGGCCCGCGTCCGTGGCTGGCTTCGCAACACGTGGGGCAAGCCGCGCTTTCTGGTCCTCATCACGTGGGCCTACATCCTGTGGTCGATCGTCCCCGTCCTCATCGCGGTGCAGTTCTCGTTCAACGCAACCCGCTCGCGGACGGTCTGGGACAGCTTCTCGACGCGCTGGTACTGGGGAGACTCGGTCGACTCGGTCTGGCACGATCCCACCCTCCGGCACGCTCTCGTCCAGACCTTCAAGCTGGCTGGCGCGGACGTCCTCATCGCGGTGCCCATCGGCGTCATGCTCGCGCTCGGCCTCGCCCGCTGGCGCGGCCGGGGCTCCGGCGCGTCGAATTTCATCATGCTCTTCCCGCTCGTCACGCCCGAGATCGTCATGGGTGTTTCGCTCCTCCTCGTCTTCACGGAGCTCTTCACTTTCATCCACACGGGCACGACCGCCCAGATCCTCGGCCACGTGACGTTCTCGATCTCTTTCGTGGTCGTCATCGTCCGCGGGCGGCTCTTCTCGATCGGGAGGCAGTACGAGGAGGCGGCGGCGGATCTCGGCGCCTCGCCGTTCGTGGCGTTGACGCGGGTCCTCCTGCCGCTCCTGACCCCGGCGATCGTCGCGTCGGCGGCGGTCGTCTTCGCCATCTCGGCGGACGACTTCGTCATCAGCCAGTGGCTCTCGAAGGGAGGCGAGACCGATACCGTCCCGATCAGGATCTACAGCGCGACGAGGGCCGCACCGCTTCCTTCCGTGAATGCGATCGCGACGATCATGTTGGTCTCCACGCTCCTCATCGTCAGCGCCGGCTTCCTCGCCTGGCGCATGTTGACCAGCGGCGAGCGTCGGACGGGAAGGTCGGCCGAGGACTTCGGCAGCGCGTTCAACCTGAGCTAGGACGGGGAGGCCAGTGGCACGCGGCGAGATCGAACTGAACAAATTGAGGAAGGAGTTCGCCGACGTCACAGCCGTGGACGGGATCGATCTGCATGTCCCGGGCGGCGAGTTCTTCTCCCTCCTCGGCCCGTCCGGTTGCGGCAAGACGACCACCCTCCGCATGATCGCGGGCTTCGAGCAGCCGACCTCCGGCCAGATCCTGCTCGACGGCTCCGACGTGGCCTACACGCCGCCACACCATCGCAACGTCAACACCGTTTTCCAGAACTACGCCCTCTTCCCGCACCTGAACGTCTTCGACAACATCGCGTTCGGGCTGCGGCGAGCCAAGCGACCCAAGAAGGAGATCCGAGAGCGCGTCGGGCAGGCGCTCGAGCTCGTTCAGCTCTCGGGGTACGAGCGGCGCAAGTCCTCCCAGCTCTCCGGCGGCCAGCAGCAGCGCGTCGCCCTGGCGCGGGCGCTCGTCCTGAACCCGGCCGTCCTGCTCCTCGACGAGCCGCTGGGGGCGCTGGATGCGAAGCTTCGCAAGGTGCTCCAGATCGAGTTGAAGGCCCTCCAGCAGGAGATTGGGATCACCTTCCTCTACGTCACGCACGACCAGGAGGAGGCGCTCACGATGTCCGACCGGCTCGCGGTCATGAACGGCGGCCACGTCGAGCAGGTGGGCGCGCCCCAGGACGTCTACGAGGACCCCGAGACCCTGTTCGTGGCCGACTTCCTCGGCGTCTCCAATCTCATGGACGCCCACGTCGTGAGCTCGGGGCCGAGCGCCTGCAAGGTGGCGGTCGACGGCTACGAGCTCGAGACGCGCGGTACCGATCTCGACCTCCGCGGGGCGGCCAGGATCGTCATCCGCCCCGAGCGCGTCGGGCTCGAGGAGCACGGCGCGCCCTCCGGCCCCAACCGGATCCCCGGAATGGTCGAGCGCCTCGTCTATGTGGGCTCGGCGGTGCAGGTGATCGTGCGCGCCGCCACCGGGGAGTCGCTCCAGGCGCTCGTCCAGAACACCGGCCAAGGCATCCCCTGGGAGCAGGGGACACCCGTGCAGGTCCACCTCCCCTCCGACGCGGTGCGCGTCCTTCCCGCGGAGAAACGAGCCGGCGAGTCGGAGTGACCACCGTGCTCGCCGAGATCGACCGTCAACGCATCCGCGAGCTCACCGCGCGTGAGGAAAATTCGCTCGACGATCGGACGCCCGGATCGCGGGCGTTGTACGAGCGGGCTCGGACGACCCTCGCCGGGGGCGTCGCCTCTTCCTACCAGCTTCGCGACCCCTGGCCGATCTACCTCGCGCGCGGCAGTGGCGCCCATGTCTGGGACGTGGACGGAAACGACCTGCGCGACTTCCACAACGGGTTCGGGTCGATGGTCCAGGGCCATGCGCACCCGGCAATCGAACGGGCGGTGCGTGAGCGGCTGCCGCTGGGGACGCACTTCGCAGCGCCGACTGAGGACGCGATCGTCGTCGCGGAGGAGCTCGCCCGTCGCTTCGGCCTCCCGAAGTGGCGCTACACGAACTCGGGCTCCGAAGCGACGATGGACGCGATCCGGATCGCCCGCGGCGCAACCGGCCGCGACACGATCGTGAAAATCTTCGGCTCGTACCACGGCCACCACGACTACGTGATGGTCTCGATCGGCGTCCCCTACGAGAACGTCGGCGACCGCGAGGACTACGCGTCGCTCCCCTACGGCGCCGGGGTTCCGCAGACCGTCGCAGACCTGACGATCCCTGTCCCGTTCAACGACGCCGAGGCAATGGAACGGCGGATCGAGCGCCTCGTCGAGGAAGGACGACCGCCGGCCTGCGTGATCATGGAGCCGGCGATGATGAACCTCGGGGTCATCCTCCCCGAGCCAGGCTACCTCGAGGCCGTCCGCGAGCTCACGCGCAAGCACGGGATCGTCCTCATCTTCGACGAGGTGAAGACGGGCCTCTGCATCGCCTCCGGCGGCGCGACCGAGCGGTTCGGCGTTCGGCCGGACATGGTGACGCTCGCGAAAACGCTCGGCGGAGGCCTTCCGTCCGGCGCGATCGGGGGAACCGCGGAGGTCTTCGACGTCGTTGAGAGCGAGAGGGTCTACCAGGTCGGCACGTACAACGGGAACCCGCTGACGATGGCGGCTGCTAGGGCGAGCCTGCTCGAGATACTCACGCCGAACGCCTACGCGCACCTGGACGCTCTCAACGAGGCAATCGTGACCGGCTGTGAGGCCGTGATCGAGCGCTACCGCCTCCCTGGTTACGCGGTCGGGGTCGGCGCGAAGGGCTGCGTGACCTTCGCGCCGGCGCGGATCGTCGACTACGAGACCTACAAGGCACACCAGGACGGCGAGCTCTGCGACCTCGCCTGGCTCTACAACATGAACCGCGGGGTCTTCATGACGCCCGGCCGGGAGGAGGAGTGGACGCTCTCGGTCGCCCACGCGACCGAGGACTGCGCCGCGTTCGTCGCAGCCTTTGAGGAGATGGCGGCCGACCTCACGGCTTAGTGCGACCGCCGACTTACTGCGTCGCGCACAAAGCGGGTCATCACAACTCAACTCCCGGCATCTCGCTCGGCGGAACCTGACCGTGTCGGCGCACGCTACGAAGAATGCGATGGCATGTGGCCTACAACGGTGGATCTAAGGCTCACGTCCGAGCCCTTGCCACCCAGGCGTCGATGCTCTGTTCCCGTCCGCGTAACTCCAGCGTCCGCCGTTCGAGCCCCGTCGTCTCGAAGCCGCCCGCGGTGGCCGCTTCGGCGCTGATCAGGATCTCACCCGCCTGGGCGAGACCCGTAAGCCGCGCGGCCGTATTGACCGCGTCGCCCAAGGCCGTAAAGTCTCTGGCATCGCCTTCCCCGACGGTGCCCACGAAGGACCTGCCGGTGTGGACCCCGACGCCGACCGGAATCCAAGGCTCTGGCCCGTCGTTACCGGTCTGCTCGAGTAGGCCCCGTGCGGCTGCAATCGCGTCTGCCGCATGATCGCTCCCGGCGAAGCCGGGGATGAAGAGCGCGACTGCTCCGTCGCCCAGGAACTTGTCGACAATGCCATCTCTCTCATCAATGACCCCCGCCGCGGCCCCGTAGAAGCGCGCCATCAAGCGCGAGAACTCCTCCGGCAGCATGCGCTCGGCGATGGCCGTCGATCCACGGACGTCCACAAACAGCACCGAGATCTCGATCTCAGCGCCCCCGGGATGCTTGTGAACGGAGCGTATGCACCACTTGCAGAGCCGTCGGTTCAGTGGCGAGGGGCCGTAGGCGATAGCCCGCATCAGAATGCCGCCGGGCCCAGCGAAAGGGGCGTTGCAGAGCTTGCAGCGCGGTGGCGATGGCAGCGCCCCCCAGATTCGTCGCATACGCTGGAGGCGAGGAAGGTCGCCGGTCAGCATCCGTTTCCACATTTCCTCAAGCGTCAGCTTGGCCACAGGCTTGGACGCTACATGCGATAACCGGTCTGGCGTTCGAGGCGTTCTGGGGTAGTAATCGGAGTTGCACGCCGAGGCGTCGACCGAGGAGGTCCGCTCCACCGCCTGCCACGTAGTTGGCCGCTACGATCGTCGTCGCGAATGCCGCGCGACAAGGGAGCAGGAAGCAGCCGGAAGAGGTACGTCGCGCTGTTACGCGGGATCAACCTCGGCGGGCACAACAAGGTGTCGATGCCCGACCTGCGAGCGCTTTTCGCCAGCCTCGGAGCCGAAGACGTCGAGACGTATGTGCAAAGCGGCAACGTCATCTTCAAGAGTGCCGAGGGCGCCGGGAAACTGACCGAAGCCATCGAGAAGAGCATTCGCCGCGACTTTGGGCTCAGCGTGACCGTCCTCTTACGCACGCGGCCACAGCTGGCCAAGGTGCATGCCGGCAACCCGTTCGCCAAAAGCAGGAAGGAGTCGACGAGGCTCCACGTCACGTTCCTGGCTGAAAAGCCAGACGCCGCCCGCGTGCGTGAGCTCGATCCCGAACGCGCCAAACCGGACGAGTTCAAGGTCGTCGGACAAGAGATCTACCTCCACTGCCCGAACGGCTACGGCAGGTCGAAGCTCACCAATGCCTATTTCGAGAAGCAACTGGGCGTCGCGGCCACCACCCGGAACTGGAAGACGGTCACGAAGCTCGCTGAGCTCGTGAGCGCCTGACGCTTCTCGGCTTCGCGTGTGTCCTCCCGCTCACTGGTTCGGCCGTCCGCCCGACTCGCCGAAGCGGAAGCAGGAGACGACGTGGTCGTTCACCAGGCCAGTGGCCTGCATGAACGCGTAGCAGACCGTCGGGCCGACGAAGCGGAAGCCGCGCCGCTTCAGGTCGCGGCTCATCGCGCGGGACTCGGCCGTCTCCGCCGGTATCTCGCCAAGCGTGCGCCAGCGCCCGACCAGGGGCTCGCCCCCCACGAACCCCCAGAGGTAGGCGTCCAGGCTCCCGAGCTCCTCCTGAACGGCGAGGACGCAGCGGGCATTGATGATCGCCGACTCGACCTTGAGCCGGTTGCGGACGATGCTCGGGTCGCCAAGTAGCCGCTCGACGTCGGCCGGCCCGAGGCGCGCGACCGCGGTGGCGTCGAAGCCTGCGAACGCGCTGCGGTAGCCCTCTCGCTTCCGCAGGATCGTCGCCCAAGAAAGGCCCGCTTGCGCGCCTTCCAGCGTCAGCATCTCGTAAAGGTGGCTGTCCTCGTGTGAGGGGACGCCCCACTCCTCGTCGTGGTAGGCCGCGTAGAGCGGATCGCCCGCGGGCACCCATTCGCAGCGGATCTGCACGGTATGCGGAGGCTAACCTAGGGGGCGAAGAGCGTGAGCTCGGGCTCGCGCTCGCCCCGCAGCAGCTCGAGGTCGACCTCGGCGCAGCGAATCTCACGTGCTTCCGCGAGCGTGACTGCCTGCGGGCGGAACCGCTGTGCGACCAGGAGACCGCGGCAGCCCGCCGTCGCCGGGTCGAGCCGGATTCGCTCCAGGTAGCGGCAGAGCTGCTCGACCGCCTCGATCGTCCCCATGCGCTTCACCTCGACTGCGAGCCAGCCCCCTTCGCCGTCGCGGCACATGAGGTCGACGGGGCCGATGTCCGTCGGCCACTCGCGGCGAACGAGCCGAATCCCTTCCCCGAGCGCAGCCGGTCGTTCCGCGAGCTCCTCCTGGAGATGGCGCTCGACGCCGTCCTTCTCGAGCCCTGCGGCCTCGCCCATCTCGTGCGACACGTCGCTCAGGACCTCGGACACGCGGATCTCGAGCTGGTCCTCCGCCCTGCCCGCCCGCTTGCGCACCACGAGCCGCTCGAGCGGATCTCCTTCCTGCTCGATCGCCGTCGGCGGAGTCATCCAGTTCAGCGGTTTGTACCCGCCGGCGTCCGCGTGGACGAGCACCGACCCGTCGGATTTCAGCATCACGAGGCGCGTCGACTCCGGCAGGAAGGCCCTGAGCCGACCGGTGTAGCGAACCTCGCAGCGGGCGACGATGAGGCGCACCGCGGCGGACCGTACTGTCCGCTTCGGACACATCTGCCAAGCGGCGTCTGCCTACGCACCCGCCTTTAGGGGCCATCCATCGAGCCTTCGAGCGGGTGGCCCGTGTCGCAAGGCGGGGGTCGAGCGCTAAAGTCCTTTCGTGCACATCGAGAAAGCGACGATCGTTCGGCACCTCCGGGGGCTCGGTCGCCACGAGGATGCCATCCGCGCCGACCGAGAGCTTCCGGACCGCATTCATACGGTTCAAGACGTCGAGTTGTTCGAGCGCTTCGGTCTCGATCCCACCGGGTTCGAAGGCGAGACGTTCAGAGACCGGCCGCCCAAGGAAATTTGATTCCTCTCGACACTTCGATCGCAGAGTCTTGGAGAAGCTAACCCACCGGCTTAGGGTGGCACACGCGGGCTCCGTTCCCAGCTCCACGCCGAACACCCGCTGCTCAAGGTGCTCGGTCGGGTCGCGGTGACACCGCGCGTCGCGGTCATCTACTACAGCGCCACGGGGAACGTTCATGCGCTGGCACAGATGCTGGGCGAGGGTGCCGAGGAGGCAGGCGCAGAAGTTCGTGTTCGTCACGTCGAGGAGCTCGCTTCTGAGCTCATGATCTCCCAGAATCAGTACTGGGGCCTGCACCGGTCACAGGTGGACGATGCGCCCGTCGCCACGCTGGAAGACCTCGAGTGGGCAGACGGTGTCGCCTTCGGAACCCCCACGCGTTTCGGAAACGTCGCCGCGCAGCTGAAGCAGTTCATGGACCAAGCAGGTCGACTGTGGCAGGACGGAAAGCTTGCCGACAAGGTGGCCACCGCCTTCACGTCCTCCCAAACGGCCCACGGCGGCCAAGAGACGACGATCCTCGCCTTGAACAACACGATGTACCACTGGGGCGCTGTCATCCTTCCCCTGGGCTACACGGTCCAAGAGGTGTTCGCGGCAGGAGGCAACCCGTACGGAAGCTCGTTCGTCGCCGGGCATACCGTGACCGGACCTGACGAGCACGCTCTTGCCGTCGCGCGTTACCAAGGCCGGCGGCTGGCCCGCTACGCCGGGGTGATCGGAGCGGCTCGCCGCGAAGGCCTGTTCGCTGTTCGACGCCCCAACCCGCAGAGCTTCGTCGGAGCGAGCAATAGGGAGCCCGGAGCCCCTAGGTAACTCTCGAGCAATCCTCCGCGACGACCACGGCTTCCGTGGCAGGGGGGAAGCTCGAGTTCCACAGTCGCCCGGCGGTCAGCCGGAGGTCATGGTGGCCAGTGCAGCCCGCGCTCCGGCCGCCCGTACGGCTGCCGAGAGCGCGGCGATGTCGTAGGCGCCGTAGTGCCGCCGGCCGTTGACGAAGAAGGTGGGCGTGCCGGAGACCCCGCTTAGGTCGGCGCTGTCCACGTCCTCGGCCACGCGGGCGGCACCTGCATGAGCGCGGAGGGCATTCGTGAACCTCTCGATGTCGAGTCCGAGCCGCTCGGCATAGGCGATCAAGTCGAGCCGGCGCGCATCGAGGTGGCGCAGCGCGTCCTCGTCGACCTCGACGCCGAGTCCGACCGTTACTCCCGTCTCTCATCACCCGCTCCTTCGACGCGACTCTGTAAGCAGATGGAGTTCGGTGCCAGCACGGTGGCCAGAGGAGCACCGCTCAACGAGAATGAGGGCGTGCGAGCTGCGCCGCGTCTGGTTGCCTGGAGCTTAGCGCTCGCGGCTGTCGCCGTGATCGCGGTAGGGCTCGTCCTCGATGGAATCGCTGCCGCACAGCACGTTCCCGGATCTGGCTCTGTTTGGTTGTACCCCTTGCTGTTCGCTGCGATTTCGGCGCCTGCTGCGGTGGGCGCGTTGATCGCGGCGCAGCGGCCGCGCAACCCGATCGGATGGATCCTCGTCGTGGGCGCGCTTTCGCTCGCGGCTGTGCTCGCCGCTACGCCGTACGCGTGGGTGGCGTTGGACGCGCAGCCGGGGGCGCTTCCCGGCGGCTCCTGGGCCGCACTCGTCTCTTCGCTCTGGCCCGCCTTCTTCGCCTGGCCGCTGGCAGTTGCGTTCGTGTTCCCCGACGGCCGACTTCCGTCGCCGCGGTGGCGCCCCTACACGATCTTCGCAGCCGGGTCGATAGCCCTCCTCGTGCTGTTGCTGGTGCTGGCGGAGCAGCTCGAGGAGCCGTTCTCGGACGTGCCGAATCCGATGCCTCTTCGCTTGCCGGAAGGTCTCGGCTTTCTGCGGCTGGCGGCCTGGTTGGCGATGTTCGCGTGCCTCTTCGTTGGCGCAGCGGCGGTCCGGAGTCGCTACAGGCGTTCCAGGGGGATCGAGCGGCTGCAGATGCTCTGGTTGGCGTACGCAGCGCTTCTGATCCCTTTGGGGGTCGTGTGTTTTCTTGTCTGGGGGCTCGTGTTCGGCGAGCCCGGCGACGCTGTGGTCTGCTTTCTCCTGGGGATGGAGGCGGCGGTGGCAATCGCAGTCGGCGTCGCTGTAACGCGCTACCGGCTGTACGAGATCGATCGACTGATCAACCGGACGCTCGTCTACGCCCTCGTCACTGCAACACTCGGTCTCCTCTATGCCGCCGTCGTGCTGCTTGCGGGCGTCGTCCTTGGTCGCGGATCGAGCTGGGTGACGGCCCTCGCAGTACTCGTGGTCGCGGGTGCCTTCGGGCCGCTGCGGCGTAGGACTCAGGCTGCGGTGGACTGGCGATTCGACCGCCTCCGTTACGAAGGGTTGCGGCGCATGCGCGCGTTCGTCGATGACGTCCGCGAGGGGCGGCGAGAACCGGAGGAGGTCGGAGCTGTGCTCGCCGCCGCCCTTCGCGACCCGAGCGCGGAGCTGCTCTTTCGGCTGCCGGCGAGCGAAGCGTACGCTGACGGCTTCACGGGCGCGATTCTGGACCCGCCGGACGATGAGCGAGCGATGACGAGGGTCACGCATCGGGGGCAGGAGATCGCGCTCCTGCGACACAAGCCCGGGCTCCTCGACCGTCCCGACCTGCTTCGCAGCGTTCTCGGCGCGGCGAGCCTGGCGATCGAGATTGCACGCCTCCGAGTCGAGGTACGGCTCCAGCTTGCGGAGGTGGAAGAGTCACGAGCTCGGGTCGTGCGGGCCGGCTACGAGGAGCGCCGTCGGCTCGAGCGCGATCTTCACGACGGCGCACAGCAGCGGCTTGTGACCCTCGGGATCGTCCTGCGGCGGCTGCAGCGGTCCCTCCCGCGGGAGGCGCAGATCCTCGGCCCCGCACTGGACTCGGCGGTCGACGAGATCGGTCGGGCGATCGAAGACCTGCGCACAATCGCGGCAGGCGTGCGGCCGCCGCGGCTGGACGAGGGGCTCGGCGCGGCCCTCGCCGACCTAGCCCGCACCGCACCCGTTCCGGTCGAGCTAGAAGCGACCGACGAGCGGCTTCCGGTCGAGGTCGAGGCGGCCGCCTACTTCGTCGTCTGCGAAGCGGTGACGAACGCCGTCAAGCACGCATCCCCGTCACACGTCCGCGTGGAAGCCTCGGTCGTGAGCGGGGAGCTGAGATTGGTGGTCGTCGACGACGGCGTCGGGGGTGCCACGGTGGCAAGCGGAACGGGGCTTAGCGGTCTGACCGACCGGGTCGAGGCCCAGGGCGGAACGCTGCTCATCTACAGCCCTCCGGGCGAGGGAACGCGTATCGAGGCGGAGATTCCGTGCGGATCGTGATCGCAGAGGACACCGTTCTTCTGCGCGAGGGGCTTGCGGGTCTTCTCGAGGACGCGGGACACGAGGTCGTCGCGCGGGTGGGCGACGCCGAAGCGCTGCTCGCCGTCGTCGCCGAGCACGAGCCGGATCTCGCCGTCGTCGACGTGCGCATGCCGCCCGACTACGAGGACGAGGGGATGCGCGCCGCCGCCGACATCCGCCGTGAGCACCCGGGCACGGCCGTCCTCGTCCTCTCGCAACATGTCGAGACGCGCCATGCTCTCGAGCTCGTCTCGGCAGGGGGCGGTTTCGGCTATCTACTCAAGGACCGTGTGCTCGACGTCGACGACTTCCTCGACGCCGCGCGGCGCGTGTGCGACGGAGGCTCCGCCCTCGACCCCGAGGTCGTCGCCACGCTCGTCTCGCCGAAGCGTCAGGAGAACGCTCTTGCCGAACTGACGCCGCGCGAGCAGGAGGTGCTTGCGCTGATGGCGGAGGGCCGAACGAATGCAGCGATAGCCAAACGGCTCTGGCTGACGGAGAGGACTGTGGAAACGCACGTCCGCTCCGTCCTCAGCAAGCTTGGCCTCGCGATCAGCGGGGACGACCATCGACGCGTCCTCGCAGTCTTGACGTACCTGCGCGCCTCCGCCGTCTGAGATCTCGGTGCTGACACCGAGCCGGGTTCGGTGGCAGTGCGGATGAGATCGAGCCGGCTACTCCGTAGCGTCATGAGAGACAGAACGACGCTCTCGACCAGGAGGACAAGCGCATGTCCGACCGTTTCGATCGCTTCTTGCCGCTCGCCGGAGTGCTTGCGGGTCTGCTGTTTTTCGCTGGTCTCATCCTGCTACGGAACGACCCGCCCAGCGAGAACGCAGTGGCCGAGACCTTCTCCTACTGGCAGAACAACCGAGGCCAGCACCAGATCATCGCGCTTCTCCTCACGCCCTTGATGGCGTTCTTGCTGATCTTCTTCGGCGCCGGCCTGCGACGCCGGCTCGAGCGCGGCAGTGACGACTCCGGCCTCGGCACGGTCGCCTTCGGCGGCGCCCTTCTGGCTGCCGCGACCTTCGCACTGGTCGGGATGCTCGAAGCCGCGATGACGAATACGGCTCACGAGGGGAACCGCCAGGCCGTCTACACGCTCAACCAGCTCCACTCGTACGACTGGCTGGGGTGGAACGCAGCCTTCGCAGCCATGCTGCTCGCAACGGGCCTCGGCGCGCGCCGGAATCGGATGCTGCCCGCCCCGCTTGCATGGGTGACGATCGTCATCGGAGCATCGCTCCTCACGCCGCTCGGATTCTTCGGGTTCATCCTCCTTCCGGTGTGGCTGATCGTAGTGGGACTATGGCTCAGCCGGGGCAAGACCACCTCACCCGAACCGATCGCACGTGCTGGGTCGTCTAGGGCAGATCTCGTCGGAGCCCCGTAGTTAGATCTGAAGATGCGGTCGGCGCTAGTACGAGAGCACCCGGGTGCTGGTACTACGAGACCACCGGGCGGCTCTAGGTCTGAGGGAGTGTGGGGTACACGCGCGCCTCGCGGGCTAGCTCACCGCCCGTGAGCCTGGCGTAGTTAATCGTCTGCATAGGTTGAAACGAGTGTTGACGTGCGCAGCGTTAGCCGGCGGGCTCCTACCAAGGCGCCATCGCTGTATGCACGACCTCAGTCCGCGGACACGACTCTGGTCACTCAGCGGGGGCTGAGGTACTCTGGCGACGCCGCTCGCGCTCTGCCTCGAGCTCTTGTTCGAGTTCGAGCTCGCGGGCGGTCGGCCCGCCGGGCTGCTCCGCCGGCTCAAGCTCCCGCGCGGCGTCCTTGCTCATACCGTCGCGGAACTCCTCGGGCGCCTCGGCGAGCGCGTCCTTGAACTCCCGCGAGCTCCGGCCAAGCGAACGTGCCATGTCAGGCAAGCGCTTGGCGCCGTAGAGGAGCACGATCAGCGCAACGATGATGACCACGCCCCAGAGTCCAACTGCTCCCATTCGTGCTACCTCCCGATTTGGACTCGCCCGTGTCGGCGAGCCTCGGTGTGCTGGGTCCAATTCTTTTTCATCGCTTCTCGAAGATGAGGGCGGCCCAGATCGAGCCGAACTACAGCGTGAAGATTGGAGCCATCATGATCAAGGTCGTGACGGGTCGTCGAGGTTTCATTCGACGCCACGCCTCGCAGTAGTAAGGACGGGTAGCTGCACCACATTCGACGCAGCCCTGCCGCTCCTCTCCATCCTCTTGGAGAATGGGGAAAATCGCGGCGCCCGTCGCCCCCGAACAAACAAAGGCCCCGCTTAGCAGGGCCTTTTCAGTAGCGGGGGCAGGATTTGAACCTGCGACCTCCGGGTTATGAGCCCGGCGAGCTACCTGACTGCTCCACCCCGCGTCGCTGCAACCAGGATACCAAAGGACGAACGCTACGATGGGTTCGTGCCTTGGTGGACCTGGGTTTCTCTCGCTCTCGTTCTCGCCGTGATCGCCGTCACGGCGATCGTCGCCATCGTGCTCTCGCTTCGCACCTACCGGCTCCTCCGTGAGACACAGAAGGGCCTGCTGGTCGCGCTCGAGGATCTCTCCAGGGACGCCGAGGCGCTGGAGCGCCGTTTCGAGAAGGCCTCGGAGCGGGCCGCAGAGCTCGAGGCACGGCTCGCCTCGCTCCAGCGCTCGACGGAGAAGCTCGGAGTCCTCAAATGGGCAATGAGCGACAGCATCGACGCGGTCAACCGGCTTCGCCACGCGGTCCCGCGCAAGTGACCCGGGTCGCTGTCGTCGACATCGGGACGAACTCGACGCGACTGCTCGTCGCCGAAGTGTGCGGCGACTCCGTCGAGGAGTTCGACCGCCGGCTCGCGATAACGCGCCTCGGAGAAGGCGTGGACTCGCGGCGCAAGCTCCTGCCCGTGGCCGTCGCTCGCGTCCGAAACGTACTCGTCGACTACCGGCATGTCGCGGACGAGCTCGGGGCCGAGCGAACGCTCGCACTCGCGACCAGCGCTATCCGTGACGCGGAAAACGGCGAGGCGTTCCTCGGTGAGCTCGAGTGGAGCTACGGCTTCACGACGCGGCTCCTCTCCGGCGACGAGGAGGCGCTCCTGACCTTTCGCGGCGTCGCCTCGGGTCGCACGATCGCCGAGTCCACTCTGGTCGTGGACGTCGGCGGCGGCTCTACGGAGCTGATCCTGGGCGGGCCCGAGGGCGTCTCGTTCCACACGAGCCTCGACCTCGGCTGTGTCCGCCTGACCGAGCGGTTCCTGCATGGAGACCCGCCGAGGGCCGAGGAGCTGGAGGCCTGCGGCGCCCATGTGCGTGAGCTCCTGCGGGAGACTGTTCCCCCGGAGGTCTGCCCCGCGACCGCGCTCGGCGTCGCGGGCACGGTCACGACCCTCGCCACGCTCGACCTCGGGCTCGAGGAGGAGGTGCCCGAGCTCGTACACGGGCACAAGGTCGCCGCCAGTCGGGTCGCCCGGTTCCTGGATGAGCTCGGCGCGCAACCGGTATCGGAGCTCCGCGAGCTTCCCGGCCTCCACCCGGAGCGGGCGCCCGTGATCGTCGCCGGGGTGGTCGTCGTCCTCGAGATACTCCGCCACTTCGGCCTCGAGGAGCTCGAGGTCAGCGAGCGGGACATCATGCACGGTGGCGCACTCGCTGCTGCCGAGCTCTCCGCCCCGGTCGAGGGCGACGCACCTCCTGGCGCCTACACCTGCTGCTGATAAACGGCCGTCGTCGCCGTGACCGACTAATCCGGGTCGGTCTCGCCCAGCTCGTCGGCTGCCATGCGCCGGATCAGGGGCTCCCGCGGGAGGATGCCAAGAAACCGCCCGTCGTCGACGACCGCGAGGCGCTCGAGGTCGTGCTCGGCCATCACACGCAGGGCCTCCTCGAGGCTCTCCTCCGGGCCGATCGTCAGCACCTCGCCGTCGGCGAGGTCCGCAGCCGTGAGAGAACCGAGGTCTCGCCCCTCCGCGATGGCGGAGACGAGGGTCTCCGCCGTGATGCTTCCGACGAGCCTCTCGCCGTCGACCACGAGCGCGCTCTCGACGTGCGGATGCGTGAGCAGCTCAGCCACTTGCTGCGGGGTGGCGTCCCCGGGCAGGACTCGCGGGTCGGAGACGAGGGCTTCGCGGACGATCATGGATAGATGCCGCGTGCGCTGAGAGCGTCGGCGACCTCGCGGATGCTCGTCACGAGCGCTGCCCGGCGGAGTGAGAGGCTCTCTTCCTGCGAGAGCGACCAGACGCGCTCGACCGCGTCGCGCATCAGGTCGCCGAGCCGCGTCCGGATCTCGTCGCGGCCCCAGAAGAGTCGCTGGATGTCCTGCACCCACTCGAAGTAGGAGACGGCCACGCCGCCCGCGTTCGTGAGGATGTCCGGCAGAACCGGGATCCCGCGGTCGGCCAGGATATCGTCGGCCTCGAGCGACGTCGGTCCGTTCGCGCCCTCAGCGACAACGCGCGCCTGAACCCGGCCCGCGTTCTCGCCGGTGACCTGGTTCTCGGTCGCAGCCAGCACAAGCACATCGCAGGGAAGCGCTAGCAACTCGGCGTTCGTCAGGGGCTCCCCGTTCGGATACCCGCC
>Ga0307296_10000094_pt1 | contig 35479 bp, 34 predicted proteins | sample ER_DNA_153_FD_194467 | JGI IMG/M metagenome (GOLD analysis project Ga0307296, IMG submission 194467) | Bulk soil microbial communities from the East River watershed near Crested Butte, Colorado, United States - ER_DNA_153 | ecosystem: Environmental > Terrestrial > Soil > Floodplain | place... | reverse complement strand
GTCCACGCCTCGAAGGTGACCACCCGTGAGTGAGCCCGCGCACGTCGCACTGACCTTCGATGCGGAACATCCGGATCGATCCTGGTGTCCGCCCGGCGCCGCCGAACGGATCCTCGACGTGCTCGCCGGCGCCGGCATCCGCGCGACCTTCTTCGTCCAGGGTCGATGGGCCGAGGCGTACCCGGCGACCGCCCGCCGGATCGCCGACGAGGGACACCTGGTCGGCAACCACTCGCACCATCATGCGAGGTCGCCACTGTTCTCCGATCGCGGGTTGCGCGAGGATGTGGACGCCGCTCGCGACGCCATCGTCCGGGCCACCGGCCGGGACCCCCGGCCATGGTTCCGCTGCCCCTTCGGAGACGGCGCGGACGACCCCCGAGTGCTCGCCGTCATCGCCGCCGCCGGGTATCGCCACGTCGGCTGGCACGTCGAGGTCGAGGATTGGGAACCCGCCCGGACGCCCGAGGCCATCGCCGCCGATGCGGTCTCGGGGATCCGGCAGCACGGCGACGGTGCCGTGCTGTTGCTCCACACCTGGCCGGGCGGAACGGCCGAGGCGCTGCCGCTCGTGCTGAGGGACCTGCACGAGGGAACTCGATTCGTCACGGTCGATGCCTTGGAGGAGGTGCCGTGAAGCGGGCTGCGGTCCTCGCGGTCGACGGCGGCGGCAGCAAGGTCGACGCCGTGCTGATCCGCCGCGACGGAACGGTCCTGGGCGCGGCCCGGATCGCGACCGGCGCCGGCTCGGACGGCGTCCCCGGCGAGGACGAGCACATGCGCCCCATCGTTGAGGCGACGCGCGCGGCCGCGAGGGTCGCGGGATGCGACCCCGCGGCCGCGCCCCTCGCCGACCTCGGCGTCTTCTGCCTCTCGGGGGCGGACCTTCCGGTCGACGATCGCAGGATCGTGCGATGGCTGCGGCGACACGAGATCGCGATCGAGGACGTTGTCCGCAACGACAGCTTCGCCGTCCTCCGGGCAGGGACGGAGCGATCGTGGGGGATCGGAGTCGTCTGCGGCTTCGGAACCAACTGCTCGGGTGTGGCGCCCGACGGTCGCGTGACGCGGTTCCCCGCGATCGGCCCGGTGAGCGGGGACTTCGGCGGCGGGATCGAGCTCGGCACCCTTTCGCTGTGGCACGCGATCCGCGCCGAGGACGGCCGGGGCGAGCGGACGATCCTTCGAACCCTCGTGCCGACGCATTTCGGCATGCGTCGTCCCAGCCAGGTCATGGAGGCGCTCTACCGAGGAACGCTCCGGGAGCATCGGCTCACCGAGCTGACGCCCGTCCTGTTCCGCGCCGCCCGCCGGAACGACCGCATCGCGCGTGACGTCGTGTGGCGCCAGGCCGACGAGATCGTCGCGATGGCGACCGTGGCGATCCGCCGCCTGCGGATGCAGAGGCTCGACGTCGATGTCGTCCTGGGTGGCGGGGTCTTCCAGAGCGGCTGGCAGCCCTTCCTGGAGCGGATCGAGTCGGGGATCCGAGCATTCGCGCCTGACGCGCGCGTGCTCGTCTTGGACGCGCCGCCCGTGGTCGGCGCCGCGTTGATCGGCCTCGATCACATCGATGCACGGGAGGCGGCGTATCGCAGGGTGCGCGCGAGCTTGACGCACGAACGGTTGGCGGCGAAGACTGCCGCTCGGCGCAGACCGCGTCCCCGACGGGATGCGCCACGAACACGTCGACGGGAGGAGTCCTGATGTCGAGGATCGTCTTGGATCGGATCACCAAGCTCTTCGGCGACGATGTGGTCGCCGTCGACGATGTCTCGCTCGAGATCGCGGACGGCGAATTCATGGTCCTCGTGGGTCCGTCCGGATGCGGGAAGTCCACGATCCTGCGGATGATCGCCGGACTGGAGGAGGTCACGGCCGGCGAGATCGCCATCGGCGACCGCCAGGTGACGGATCTGGAGCCGAAGGCGCGAGACATCGCGATGGTGTTCCAGAGCTACGCCCTCTACCCGCACATGACGGTCGAACAGAACCTCGCGTTCGGGCTGAAGCTCCGGAAGACCCCGAAAGCCGAGCTCAAACAACGCGTGTTCGATGCCGCGAAGATCCTCGGGCTCCTCCCGTTGCTCGAGCGGCGGCCGGCGGAGCTCTCGGGCGGACAACGCCAACGGGTCGCGATGGGCCGCGCGATGGTGCGCGAACCCCAAGCGTTCCTGATGGACGAGCCGCTGTCCAACCTCGACGCGAAGCTTCGCGTGCAGATGCGGGGTCAGCTCATGCTGCTGCATGAACGTCTCAAGACCACGACCGTGTACGTGACGCACGATCAGGTCGAGGCGATGACCCTCGGCGAGCGGGTGGCTGTGCTCCGTGACGGGGTACTGCAGCAGGTCGACACTCCACAGCAGCTCTACCGCCATCCCGCGAACCTGTTCGTCGCGGCGTTCATCGGCTCACCACCGATGAACCTCGTCGAGGCAGAGGTACGGTCGGGACGGCTGCTCTTCGGCGGATGGGATCTCCCGAGCGCCGAGGGCGTCGACCTCTCGGCGTACGAGGGCAAGAGCATGATCCTCGGCGTGCGTCCCTCGGACATGGAAGACGCGAAGGTCTGGCGCGACGAGTCGCTCCCGACCATCGAGGTCATCGCCGAGGTGACCGAGGAGCTCGGGTCGGAGGTGAACGTCCTGTTCGAGGTCGACGAGCCGCCGGTGACGGCCGAGGAGATCAAGGCGGCCACCGTCGAAGACGGCGACGACGAGCTTCTCCTCGCGGCGGAGGAAGCCAAGTGCATCTTCTGCGCGAGCGTCGATGCACGCACCACGGTCAAGCCCGGCGGGTCGATCACCCTCTCCCTCGACCCCTCGCGGTTCCATTACTTCGATCCCTCGACCGGCCGCGCGGTCGAGGCGACCCGGGCGGAGGCTTCGGTCTGAGGGAACCCGTCAGACGCCGAGCGCCGGGTCGCCGGTCCCGACGTCCAGCGGAAGCCAGCACTCCACGGTCGTTCCTCCGCCGGGCGAGCTGAGGATCCGGGCCCAACCGCCCGCGAGCTCGGCCCGCTCGACGATCGTGGACAGACCCAAGTGACCCGGCGCGGGGGCGGCGTCCAGATCCGGAACGAACCCACGCCCGTCGTCGCGTATCCGCAACGTCACCCCGTCGCCCGCAGAGAGGGCTTCGATCCGGACGCGCGACGCCTTCGCGTGCTTCGCCGCGTTGGCCACCGCTTCCTGCGCGATCCGGTACAAGAGGGCCCGCATGTCCGGATCCGGTTCCTTCGTCATCGCGTCGACGACCTCGACGATCCAGTCGCTGGCTTTCGCCCTCCGCTCGAGGTACACCCGGAGCGCGGGAACGAGGCCCTCCCGGTCGAGGGCGGCGGGACGGAGCTCGAAGAGCATCGAGCGGAGCCGTTCGATCGCCGCGTGCACCTCTGTCTCGATCCCCGCGATCGCCTCCGGCGTGACCGAGCCCGGGAACTCGGCGAGCGTCTGCAGGCGCATGTCGATGGCGCTCATCACCTGGATCGGGTCGTCATGGATGTCCGCCGCGATCCGCTGGCGCTCCGACTCCTGGGCATTCTGCAGGCGGCGGGCCAGCTCGCGTCGTTGCTGCAGGGTCCGGCGGAGCACGTCGAGGCTCCATCGAAGCCTCTCCTCGGCCTCCTTGCGTTCCGTGATGTCCAGCATCACCCCGCGCCAATACAGGAGCGTGCCGTCGAGGCCACGGACGGGCGCCGCTTCGTCGCGGATCCAGACCGTCCGCCCGTCCTTGGTGATGATCCGATACTCATCGACGTACCGCTCCGCATTGCGGTTGGATTCCTCGTTCGCGAGTGAGACCCGGTCGCGGTCCTCGTGATGGATCGAGGTCCTCCACAGCTCCGGGTCCGCCATCCATTCCTCCACGGAGTACCCGAGCAACGACTCGATCTGGGGGCTGGTGTAGAGGTTCGTCGACAGCTCGTCGGGTCGATCGATGTAGAGGATCGCCGGGACCCCCTCAACCAGCATCCGATAGGCGTCCGGGTGCAGCTCGTCGAACCGCCAAGCCACGTCCTCGCTCATACCCTGGTGATCACCCCCGCCAGCAACGCGATCCGTGGAACGATGCTCTCCAGGTCGAGCCACTCGTCGCGGCTATGCGCGCCTCCGCCGACCGGTCCGAGGCCGTCGAGGGTCGGACAGCCGGCCGCGCTCGTCGTGTTGCCGTCGGACGCTCCACCGGTCGCCGCGTCGGAGAGCGCGAACCCGAGCTCTTCGGCAACGGGAACGGCCACGTCCACCAATCGCTGGGACGCGCGGCTCTTCTCCATCGGCCGATGCCCGGAGGCGGACCGTGCTGAGATCGACACACCATCGCTGACGGGTTGGGCACAGATCGCTTCGATCGCTCGCTTCGCCTCCTCGAGCGTCGCGAGCTCGGGCGAACGGAGATCTACCTCCAGGACGGCCTCCTCGGCCACGACGTTCGACCTGGTCCCACCGCGGAGGACACCGATGTTGCACGTAACTCCGGGCCACCGCCCATGGATGTCGGCGATCTCGATCGCTTTGTGCGCCGCCTCGATCACCGCGCTGCGACCTTCACCTGGCTCGACCCCCGCATGCGCGGCGCGGCCGTGGATCCTGATCACGTAGTCGGTGGTTCCTTTCCGGGAGGAGACGACGTCGCCGTTGGCACGACCGGATTCCAAGATGAGCGCCGCGTCGTGGTCCGCAGCGAGTCGCCTGATCGTCGCGGTCGAGGATGGCGAGCCGATCTCCTCGTCGGGGTTGCATACGTAGGTGATGCGCTCGAAGGCGTCGACGTGCGCGTCGCGGAGCACGTCCACAGCGAAGAACCCCGCCAGGAGCCCTCCCTTCATGTCGCTCACCCCCGGTCCATAGGCGCGCTCCCCGTGGACCGAGAACGGTCGCTCGGCTGCCGTCCCGTCGTCGAACACGGTGTCCATGTGGCCGACCATCAGCACCCGGGCTCGGCCAGCGCCCCGGAACGTTCCCACGAGCTGGTCACCGAGCTCCGGTTGGTCCCCCCCCGGGGTCGGGCCGATGCGTTCGACGTCCCAGCCTCCCTCGCTGAAGCGCGCCTCGCAGAGGTCGGCGATCCTGTTGACGCCAGCCCGGTTGAACGTTCCGGAATCGATGTTGACCATCGTTCGCAGCGCAGCGAGGTATCGGTCCCGTTGGGCGGCCGCGAGGTCACGGATCGCGAGCACGTCCATGAGCCGGACGCTAGCATGCCGCTCGTGGCCGGGGGCGAGCTGAACCGCTGGTGGCGCATCGGCCTCCCGATCGTCACGCCGTTCGTCCGACTGATGTTCCGGACGCACGTCGAAGGCCTCGAGCATCTGCCGTCGAGCGGAGCGACCATCGTCGCGTTCAACCACATCAGTGCGCTCGACGGGCCCGTGCTCGCGATCGAGATCGGCCGTCGGATCAAGCGGGAGAGCCGCTTCCTGGTTGCAGCCGAGTTCTTCCATCGGGGGTTCTCCGGCTGGATCCTGCGTCGGTACGATCAGATCCCGATCCGTCGGGGCGAAGGTGACGACTCCGCGCTCGAAGCCGCCCTCGACGCGGTGCGGGAGGGCGTCCTGCTCGCCATGGCGCCCGAGGGAACCGTGAACGCCGACCCCGACACGCTGATGCGGATCCGGAGCGGCGTCTCGCGCATCGCGCTCCCGAGCGGAGCTCCGGTGGTCCCGGTCGGGATCTGGGGCACGCACCGCCGTTGGCCCAGGTCCGGGTTGTCCTGGGAGCGGCCCTGGCGACCACGCCTGGCGATCGTCTTCGGCGAGCCGCTGCTTCCCTCCGGCGACGAGGACGACGATGCCGACGTCGAGGCGTTCGGCGCACGGCTCCGGAGGCATCTCGTGCGGCAGGTCGAGCGAGCACGCTCGCTCAGTGGGGAACCACCCTGATCGATCGCGATCGCCGGGTTCCCCTGCTCTGGCGGCGCCCGTCCAGCCGGGGAGACGAACGCGACGGGAGGGCCGGCACCGAGGTGCCGGCCCTCCCGCAAGGCCAGGTCGACGGCGGGGGTGCGAGGGTTGGAGACCAAACTCCCGCCGCGGGGGGATGGGGTCGCTTGAGTCGTCCCGGCCTGCGTCCTTCCTCTCCGAGAGCGCTGCCCGCGCCGATCGTCCGAAGACGATCAGAGGCTTTCGACCTTCTTATCGCTCAGCGGAGACGATATGTACGCGCGACCGTGAAAGATCGGGTCGTCAACCAGGCTCAGTGCCCGCGCGAGTTGGGCGGACGCGACCCCTCGGGTCCGTTGTTCCCCGACCCGTGGTCGTTGTGGGGCCCGTCGTTCCCGGTGCCCTGGTCCCGATCGTGAGGATCGTCGCCCGGCTTCGTCGTGCCACCGCCCCCGCTGCCACCGTCGACGCCGCGCGTGGTCGTTCCGGGTCCGCCGGGCGAGGACGAGCCGGCGCCGGAGGGACCTCCGCCGGAGGGCGACCCCGCGCGTGCGTTCGGAGCGTGCCCGCCTCGTCGGTCGTTCGACCCGGCTCCAGCCGAGGACGGAGGGACGAAGATCGGGGCGGACACCACGGGCGACACGGTCGACGATCCACCATGCGACCCCCGCGATGCGGCCGCATACGCGATCCCGGCGAGCGCGAGCGCGGCTGCAAGGGCGATCGCGAGGGTCCTGCGAGCTCGCGATCGGCGCAACGGGATGACGGGAGCCGGGGCGTCGATCTTGACAAGCAGCGCCGCCCACCCCGGCTCGGCAGCCGGCACCGCGACGGCGGCCGCAACAACCGTGAGACGGTCGTGGACCTCGAGGATGGACGCGGCGGCCGACCCGTGCACGGCGAGCAATCGTTCCCGGGAGAGCTCCTCCTGAGCCCAGGCTCCGAGATCGCGATCCAGCTCGGTGCTCACGTCCGCTCCTCCAGCACGTCGGCGAGGGCCTTGAGCGCCCGCCACTGCTTCGCGTTGATCGCCCCCGGCGTCGTCCCCATGGCGGCGGCGACCTCCTCGTTCGTCATGCCCACGAGGTACTTCAACTCGATCACCTGGCGTTGCTCGGTTGGAAGGTGCTCGATCGCACCGCGCAACGTCAGGATCTCGGCCGTCATCGGCTCGACCCCCCGGTCGGGGAGGACCTCGCGTGGCTCGTCGCGCCCCCGCTTCCGGAGCGAATCGATCGCCACGTGGCGGGCGATCCCGTAGAGCCACGCGGCGAACGGAACGCCGGTGTCTCGATAGGACCCGAGCCCTCGCCAGGCTCGGAGGAACACCTCGGAAACCGCATCCTCGTCCTCGGCGCCCAGCCTGAACCGGACCAGCCTCGACACAGCCGGCAGGTGGGTGCGATAGAGCTCGCCGAAGGCATCACGATCACCGTCCTGAGCTCGCCGGACGAGGGCACGCTCGTCCTCCCGCCCGTCAGGCTCGTATCCACCCTTCCCATCGTTCGAAGGGGGCGAGATGTTCGCGGGGGTACTGCCGCGGAACTGCGAGACCTCCATCCCGTCTGAGTCATCGGCAGTCGCGGGCAGGTGGCTGAACAGCGAAGGGGCCGCCCCGAGGGGCGGCCCCTTCGAGCCTGCTGGCGTCGAGCTCGGCGGGTCAGCCGCCGAGCGCGACAGCGTTGATCAGGTTGGAATCGCGGAGCTTCCGCAGCGCCTCCCGCTCGATCAGCCGGACGCGCTCCCCGGACAGACCCAGCACCTTTCCGGTCTCCCGGAGGCTCAGCGGCTGCCCGTTCTCCAGGCCGTAACGTAGCGCCACCACGTGGCGTTCGCGCTCATCGAGCACCTTGTCCACGGCCCCGCCGATCTCCTCGCGGAGAAGCTGATCCTCGACCTCGTTGAACGCCGCGTCCGAGTCGACCTCCTCGATGAGATCGCCCAGCTCGGTGTCCTCTCCGACCGGGGATTGCAGCGACAGGGGCTCACGGCGACCCATCTCGGTCAGGTCGTCGATCTCATCCACGGTGGTGTCGAGCGCCTTGGCCAGCTCGTCGCGGGTGGGCTCGCGCCCCATCGACTGCGCGAACTGGAACCTGGTCCGATTGAGCTTGCGCAGCCGGTCGTGGATGTGCACCGGAAGGCGGATCGAACGAGAGCGATCGGCGATCGCCCGCGTGATCCCCTGGCGGATCCACCATGTGGCATACGTGGAAAACTTGAAGCCGCGGCGCCAGTCGAACAGCTCGACCGCGCGCATCAGGCCGATATTGCCTTCCTGGATGAGATCCAGCAGGGGAAGTCCCTGACCCTGGTACTTCCGGGCCACGGAGACCACCAGCCGGAGGTTGGCCATGATGAAGCGCTGACGCGCCGCCTCCGCCTTTCGGACGTCGGCACGGGCCTTCGCGATGCTCTTCTCCGAACGGAGGCGGCCGGCCCGGAGGCGATCCTCGGCCTCCTTGCCGCCCTCGATAGTCATGGCAAGCTCCACCTCTTCCTCCTTGGTGAGCAGCGGCTCGCGGGCCGCAGCCTCCAGGTAGAGGCGGAGATCGTCAGCGTCGTCGGTCCCTAGGGGACGCGCCGGCTCGGGCACTTCGTATCACGCTCCTCCTCGGGACCCCTTGCACCGCACGGCGCGGCACGCCAGGTCATCGAGAAAATCGGGTCATCCCTCGCGAGCGGCTTGGTGTGGGCAGGCGCACGTTGGGCAAACGCCTTGGCCGCTCGATTTCCATGGTAGGTCGTGGTCCTACTTCTGTAAAGCTCAGCCCGTGTGTACGGGTGTGGAGGTCGTGTGAAAGCCCTGGTCGGACCCTGCATGCGGTCCTTCTGGACCACCAACCCTCACCAGGTTTACGCCACCGACCCATTCAACGTTCGAAGGACCCCGTTCTATGCCCGACGGCAGCTTCGACCGCCTGGGTAGGCTCCCGACGTGCTCCTCGAACTTTCCCCGATGCAGACCATCGACCTCGACGGGCCGGTCGTCTATCGGTCGTGGGCCGGGCCATCCGACACGACGTTCGTTCTCGTCCACGGGCTCGGAGGATCACACCTCAACTGGCTCCAGGTCGCGGGGGGGCTCTCGGGGCTTGGCCGGGTCTTCGCGCTCGATCTCCCCGGGTTCGGCCGGTCCCCCGCGGCCGGGCGTGGGACCAGGGTGATGGATCTTCGGCGATCGCTCGCCAGGTTCATCGACGAGGCGGCGAGCGGTCGCGTCGTCGTCGTGGGGAACTCGATGGGCGGGCTGATCGCCTCGGTCGACGCGGCGGTCGAGCCCGATCGCGTGACCGGCTTGGTGCTCAGCGCCTCCGTGTTCCCGTGGACCCGCGGGAGCCTCCCCCACCCCGCGGTCCTCGCCGCGTTCTCCCTGTACGGCCTCGACGGCGTGGGTGAGCGACTCGTGCGAGCCCGCCGCCGGTCGATGAGCCCGGAGGCGTTCGTCCGATTCGGCCTCCGCCTGCTCACCGCGGACCCCGGCGTGATCCCCGAAGAGGTGATCCGCCTGCAGGTCGAGCTCGTGCGCGACACGCGGGACGATCCGGAACAGCCGAAGAACTTCATCGAGGCGGCACGGTCGATCGGGACCTACATCCGAACGCCCTCCCTGGGGATCAGAACGATGGATGGGATCCGGTGCCCGGTCCTCGTGATCCATGGTCGCCGCGATCGGTTCGTCCCCCCGGGGTTCGCCGAGGCAGCGCTGGCGGCGAACCCCGCGTGGCGAGGACGGATCTTGCCCGGCGTCGGGCACGTTCCTCAGATGGAAGCGCCGGGTCGCTGGTTGGGTGAGGTCGCGGACTGGTACGCCGCGACCCTGCGTTAGCGAGCCCTCGCGGCCTTCTTCGAGGCCGCCGCGGCCAGATCGTCGATGCCGCGTTCGATGCCGCGCGCCAGGACTTCGATGTCCTTCAGCGTGTCCCAGTCCGCCGTCAGCCCGAATGCCATCGTCCCACCGAGCGACGTGCAGCCGATCGACAGCCCCCCGTGCTCGCCGAGCGGCATCGCGGGGTGGTTCGCGACGAGCCTGGCGCCCCCCAGATACAGAGGCATCTGGGGAGCAGGGATGTTCGAGACGACGAGGTTGAACCACCGGCCGCGCGAAACGACGCGGGCGGCCATGGCGTGCAGCGCCGGCGGGGCGAAGGCCCCGAGGCCGATGATGGCATCGGCCGATACCGCCATCGACGACGACTTGAGATCCTCGGTCGCCCGCCGTACCTTCGCCAGTCGCGATCGAGGACTCATGGCCCCGATCGGGATCTCCACGAACGCTGGAGCGACGCGGTTCCCCACGTCTCCGGCCTCCGCCTTCGACCGAACGGAGACGGGAACGAGCACGCGAAGGCTCCGGCCCTTCGTTGACTCGCCGCGCGAGGCGAGGAGCTCGTGCAGGCCGATCGCGATGGCCGTCAGGACGACGTCGTTGATCGTGCCCCCGAGGACACGCTTGATCATCCGCAGTCGGTCGAACGGAACGTCGGCGGTGGCGAAGCGTCGCGCGGGTCCGGTGGGACCGTCGAAGGGACCCCGGGGAGGAGCCCCCATGCCCGCCAGTGCCATCGCGCCGGAGACCGTCCGAACGACGGTCTCGATCGCTCGTTGGGGGGCGCGCGCCGCGCGCGCGAGCACTTCGGCCGGATGGGACGTCATCTCCTCGAAGGCCGCATGGACCAGATCATCGCGAGGCGGGATCGGCTCAGGTCGCCACGGGGCGGCCGGCGGCGCTCCGAGCGGTGCGTCCGCCTCGAGGTCGAAGAGAGCCGATCCGATCAACATGCTGCCGATCCCGTCCGCGAGCGCGTGGTGAAGCTTCAGGAGGACGGCCGTCCGTCCCGCATCGACCCCTTCGAAGACGTAGAGCTCCCAGAGGGGCTTCGATCGATCGAGCGGTCGCGAGAGGACGCGGCCGACCGATCGCTCCAACTGGAGCCGACCGCCGGGGGACGGAACGGCCGAGCGGCGGAGGTGGAAGTCCAGATCGAACCGGTCATCGTCCACCCACACCGGTCGGCCGATATTGCCCGGCACCGGAAGGACACGTTGTCGCAGTCGGGGTGCGAGATGGATCCGGGCCTCGACGACCCGTTGCACATCGTCGTACGTGAGCGGCCCGTCTTCGCGTGGCGCGAAGATCGACAGGCCGGCGACGTGCATGTGCAGAGCCGGGGTCTCGAGATAGAGGAAGCTCGCATCCAAACTGGAGAGGCGTTCCGCTGGCATCGACCCATGCTAGGGTCCGCGCCGATGGGGCGACGACCCGTGCTGCACGGCATGCTGGCCGTGACGGCGCTCATCTGGTTCTCCTCAGGTTCGGTCGCGACCGCACAGCAGGATCAAGGGGGCTCGGCGGCTCCGCGACTCCCGCCCGGTGTGGGACCGGGACGGGAACCGGTGCCGACCGGGTACGCGGGAACGATCCGCGTGCCGCAGGACTTCGACACGATCCAGGCCGCCGTCGATCACGCGAAGCCGGGCGGGATGGTCCTCGTCACCCCCGGGGTCTATCGGGAGTCGGTGATGGTCACGACGCCGTACCTGACGATCCGGGGACTCGATCGCAGCCGGACGATCATCGACGGCGGATCCGAGCGCGCGGACGGGGTGCAGGTGTTCGCCGCCGACGGCGTCGCGATCGAGAACCTCACATCTCGGAACAACCTCCATGACGGCTTCTCCTGGCACGACGTGCACGGTTACTGGGGTCGATACCTGACCGCCTACGACAACGGGGGATCGGGCATCGCCGCCTATGGCTCGGACGACGGCCAGCTGGACCATTCCCTCGCGAGCGGCTCTCCCCGTTCGGGATTCTCGGTGCAGGGTTGCTCTCCGTGCCGCGCGGTCATCACGGACGTCGTCGGCACGGATAACGCCGCGGGGTTCAGCGGGACCGATGCCCAAGAGGTGGCGATCGTGAACAGCGAGTGGACGAACAACATGTCCGGGATCGTGCCGAACACCCAGGACGGCGAGGTCGGCGCTCCCCAGCGCGACCTGCTGATCGCCGGCAACTACGTCCACGACAACGGCAACCTCGCCGCACCGGCGGTCGCGCTCACCTATCCGTCGTTCGGGATGGGCATCGTCGTGGCGGGCGGCCAGGATAACCTGGTCACGGGGAACCTGATCGAGGATCAACGGACCTACGGGATCGTCGTGGTCCCGATCCTCGATCGGAACCTCTGGCCGACCTCGGGCAACGAGGTCCGCGACAACGTCGTTCGCCGGAGCGGGCTCGCCGATCTTGCGTTGGCGTCGCCCTCCTCGGGAGGAGATTGCTTCGCGGGCAACGGATCATCAACGAGCGAGCCTCCGGCGATCGAGCTCTTGTACCCCTGTGCCGGTTGGCGCCCGCTCCCCGCAGGGGGTGGCTCGCCCGCCGTCACGATGGAGGCGCTGACGCGTTCCCTCGATGCGACGGACGGCAGCTTCGCGCACGGCGACTGGCGGACGCAGGGGGCGCCGCCGGCGCAGCCCGGCATGCCGGGCGATGCGGCGGCGGCGCCCCCCACCCTCGCGATCCCCGGCGAGTCCGTGCCGCAGCCGTACCGGATCCGCCCCGTCGATGAGATCTCCTCATCGACGGGGCCGACCGTCTCGGAACAACTCAGCGTGATGGGTCTGCCGCTCGCGAGCTCGTGGTGGAGCCTGCTGATCGGCCTCTACGGCTACGTCCTGCCGTTCGTCCTCTATGCGGCCTGGGTGGCGGTCGCGCTCTGGGACCTGATCCGTCAGGAGTCCGAACCGATCCCGTATCGGACGCGCTGGATGCTGGTCGTGCTGGTTGTGCCGTTCATCGGCCCGCTGTTGTACTTCGCGTTCGGGCGCTCGCCGATCCCGCGACAGCTCCGGCTCATCCTCACGGTGGGCGGCATCGCGGTCTACGCCCTGTTCGTGCTCCTGGGCGTCGCGTTCGGCGCCTGAGCGGTCCGCCGGATCGGAGGCCGATACACTCGCTCCAGTGATCGCGTGCGGGCGCTGCGGCGCATCCAATCCCGACGATGCGCGATTCTGCGTTTCATGCGGGTCGCGCCTCGGCCTCGTGTGCTCGTCCTGCGGCGCGGAGCTCAGCGGGCCAGTGCGCTTCTGCCCCTCGTGCGGCGCGAACGTGGCCCAGGTCTCGGCGGACGAGCAACGCAAGGTGGTCTCGGTCCTCTTCGCCGATCTCGTCGGGCACACCAGCAGATCTGACGGCGCCGACCCCGAAGACGTCCGTGACGTGCTCCGCGAGTACTACCGCGCGGTCAGGGCCACGATCGAACGGTTCGGGGGGGTCGTCGAGAAGTTCATCGGCGACGCGGTGATGGCGGTCTTCGGCACCCCCGTCGCGCGCGGCGACGACGCCGAACGAGCGGTCCGCGCGGCCCTGGCGATCCCGAAGATCATCGAGCAGCTCAACGAAACCTCCTCGTACCCGGATCTGGAGATCCATATGGCGGTCAACACCGGCGAGGCGGTCGTCACGATCGAACCCGGTTCCCCCGATGGGGAGCTCCTCGTCGCCGGTGACGTGGTGAACACCGCCTCACGGCTCCAAAGCGCCGCGTCTCCGGGACAGGTCTTGATCGGCGAGGAGACCTTCCGGGCCACGCGACGGACGATCCGGAGCGAGCCGGTCCCGCCGGTTTCCGCGAAAGGGAAGCGGGAGCCGATCCCAGCGTGGATGGCGATCGAAGCGCTCGTGCCGCTCGCGGTCCGGCCGGCGCAGATGGCGTTCGTCGGTCGTGACAGCGAGTCGGGCCTCATCCGCGACATCTGGAGCCGCGCGGTCACCGAGCGACGACCGCACCTCGTCACGATCCTGGGCGAGGCGGGCATCGGTAAGACGCGACTCGCGGAGGAGATCTCATTCGACGTGAAGGCCTCCGGCGGTCAGGCGTTCCACGTTCGAGAGCTGCCGTATGAACAGAGCTCGGGCTACGAGACGTTCGTGCAGCTCATCCGCGAGGTCGCCGGCATCTTCGAGTCGGATGCGAATCCGGCGGCGATGTCGAAGCTCGAGGCCTCCTTGGATCGCCTCGGTCTGGAGGACCCGGCGTTGGTCCAGCTCTTGTCGGTCTTCGTCCGAACCCCCGAAGCGGTGGCTGACGACCGACGGTCGCTCTTCGAGGCGGCGCGTCGGTACGTCGAGGCGCTTGCCTCGGCGGGCGGGACCTTGATCGTCTTCGAAGACGTCCACTGGGCGCACCCCAGCACGCTCGACCTCATCACCTCACTCGCAGGACGTGCGAGAGAGGTTCCCGTCCTCTTCCTCGCACTCTCGCGCCCGGAGCTCCTCGACCTCCGTCCGGCATGGGGCGGCGGGCTGTCGTCGTCGACCACCATGCGCTTGGAACCGCTCCCATCTGCCGCGGCTCACTGGCTCGCCGCGGGGCTCGTCGGAGAGGGTCAATCCGAACTCGCCGAGCGGATCGAGACCGCGGCGAGCGGCAACCCGTTGTTCATCGAAGAGATGGCCGCGTGGATGCTGGAACGCGACGGCGGTTCCGATGATCTGCCCACCACGGTCCGGGCGATGATCGCCGCGCGGTTGGATGTCCTTCCCCGCGAGGAGCGCGATGTCCTGTTCGACGCCTGCGTCGTGGGGTAGGTGTTCTGGATGGGGCCGCTCGCGTCGCTTCGAGCGGACGACGCGGACCTGGACGAGATCCTCGCGTCGCTCGAGCGGCGCGACCTGATCAGGATGGAACGGACGTCCGCGGTCGAGGGAGACCGCGAATACGCCTTCCGCCACATCCTGATCCGCGATGTCGCCTACGCGACGATCCCGCGGCGGGCTCGGCGTGACCGGCATGAGGCCGTCGCTCGCTACATCGAAGACAGCGCGCCGGACACGTCGGCGGTGGCGACGATCCTGGCGTACCACTGGCGGGAGGCCGGCGACCCCGAACGTGCGGTCACGTACCTCTTGACGGCGGCCGAACGCGCGGAACAAGCCTGGGCCTACCCGGAGGCCGTCGAGCTCTACGAGGACGCGCTCTCGTTGATCCCCAAGGATGACGATGAGCGGCGGCGGTCGATCGGTCTGCGTCGCACGGTCGCCGGCATCCGTCACGAGCACACCGTGATGGACGAAGAGCAGCTGAAGCGGCTCGCGGGCGACGGCTCGGTCTAGTGCTTGCGGAAGTCGTCGGGGTCGACATCGCCACCGATCTCGAAGATCACTTCGATCGTGTGGCCACCCAGCGCCTCAGCGTGTTCGTGCACGAGTGATTCGCTGGGAGATCGATAGATGCAGAACGTCTTGACGTCTCCATCTGGTGTCGTCACGACGTGGCTATGTTCCCAAGTGATGTCGGTGAACCGGTTGTCGATGAGCTCGGTGCTTCGGGTCGAGCGGATCTTCATGTGCTCGTCGTCGACCCTTCCGAAATTGCGTTGTACGAGGTAGCGAGGCACGGGTATCCCTCCTGTCGAGTCGTTGAGCGTACGCTTCCGAAGCGGGGCTGGTCAACGAGCACGGCGACGAGCCGAGGACCTCCCGGCTCCCTTACGGCCCCTCCAATCGGATCCGCATCCGCTTGTTGGCCTTGCCCTTCGACTCGGTCTTGACGACGTGGACCCGCCCAACCTCCCCCGTCGAACGCACGTGCGTCCCGCCGTCCGCCTGTTTGTCGATCCCCTCGATGTCGATCACCCGGATCGGATCGATCGATGGCGGAACCAGGTTGATCTTCGTTCGGATCAGATCGGGATCCCGGAGCGCCTCGGCGCGGGGGAGGAGGACGACGTGGACCGGCCGGTCCTCGGCGAGCCGCGCGTTGAGCTTGGCTTCGACGTCACGGCCGAGCTCGGCGCTCATGGACTCGAGCTCGAAGTCCATCCGTGCGACGCCTCCTGGCTCCATGTTCCCGCCGGTCACCTTCGCACCATGGTCGGCGAAGATGATGCCGGACAGGGAATGCAGTGCGGTATGCGTCCGCATGTGCAGGTAACGTCGCGGCCAGTCGATGTCGCAGGTGACGCCGGTTCCGACTTGAGGCGTGTCCCCCTCGACGAGATGAACGATCTCACCCGTGTCGCGCGCTTTGACGGTATCCGTCACGGGCGTGACGTGCTCGCCCCAACGAAGGACGCCGGTATCGCCCGGCTGTCCTCCTCCGCGCGCGTAGAACACCGTTCGATCCAACACGACGCCGTCATCCGTCGCGCCGACGACCGTTGCCGCACAGGTCGCCAGGTACGCATCTCGTGAGAAGAGGTCGTCGGTCACGTCCGCGGATGCTATCGCGGCGTCAGAGATCCGGCTCGACGACGCGCGCACCTCGAGCGAGCGTGGCGACGACCGCCGCAGCGAGGATCAACCCACCGCCGACGGCCGTCGAGGTCGAGATCGGCTCATCGAGGAAGACGGCGGCGAGCACCGCCACGCTGAGGGGTTCGAGGACGCCGATGATCGCGTTGCGCACCGCACCGATCAGGTGCAGGCTCGCGATCATGCAGACGAACGCACCTGCGGTGAACGCGCCCATGCCGAAGACGCGCAGCCCCGCGAACGAGCCGGTCGGTGTGCTCCAGCCGTGGAAGACGAACGCGTAGGTCAGATTCGCCACCGACGCTCCCGCGGCGAGCCAAGCGGCGGTGGTGAGCGGGTTCGTACGACGGATCACCCGGTCGGCGGCGGTCAGGTATCCGGTGTAGGTGAGCGAACAGAGGATCGCCAGCACGATGCCGATAGGTGCGATCTCCACACCCGACCCGCCGACCACAACGATCGCGCTGCCCCCGATCGCCATCGCCAGCGCGGCCACCAGGCGTCCCGCCGGGATCCTGCGATCGAGCGCGATGGCCAGCAGCATCACCCAGACCGGGTACAGGTAGAAGAGGAGCGTCACGGTCGCCGCGCTCCCGTGGTTCAGAGCGGCGAAGTACAGCGCCGATTCCGACCCGTACCCGATCGTCGCCGCGAGGGCGAGGCCCAGCCGCTCGCCGGGCTTCGGGGTGAGCGGGCGGCGTGTCACGATCGCCACGACGGCGAGGATCACGGCAGCCACCGCGAATCGGAAGAACAGCAGCGCGAACGGCGGCTGCCCGCGGAGGAGGCCTTTCCCGAGGATCACGACGAACGAGAACTGGACCCCCATCAGGACGGCCAGCCCCGAGCCCGCCAAGTCGTCGTTCGGGCGACCGGAGCCCGACACCGGTCGATCACTCATCCGAGGAACCGAGCCACCCGGTCGACCAGCTCTGGGATGGCCCGGTACAGCTCTTCCTCCGAGCCGAGCATGATGAGCTCGCTGTTCGGGATCAGCTCGCTGAGGACGCGGCCGAGCTCGGCCGGGTGGATCGGGTCGCCTTCTCGCGCGATCACGAGCGTCGGTGCGTTCACCCGCCGCAGCAGCTCGCGATCCGCGATCGCGACATCCAGCGTGACCTCACGGAGCGCGCGGGCAACGCCGAGCGGTTGGAGGTCCTGCCACAGCAGCATGTCGACGTCTCGGAGCCACGGACGATCCTCATACTCACTCGCTCGGCCCGAGCCCCGCAGGATCTCTTCGATCGCGTCGTCGGTGGGGAGCGTTTCGAGCAGATCCGCGGTGCGTTCGAACCCGGCGACCTCGGTCTCGGAAAGCGGCACGTCCAAGGCGGCGGGGAGGATGAACACGAGCCGTTCGAAGCGATCCGGGTCCTCGGAAAGCAGCCGGGTGATCGCTCCCTGACCCAACGAGGTCCCGACCGCCCGGGTGGCGCCGTACGCGCGCGCGACCGCATCCACGTCTCCCGCGAAGTCGGCGAACCGGTAATGGCCGGCCTCGGGCGTGCCGGAGTGTCCGTGGCCCCGGAAGCAGAATCGAACCTTCGTGCCCGGGGCCATCGGGGTGAACGCGGACAGCTCTTTGCACGAATTGGTGAGGCCATGGGCCAGCACCGTCACAGGCTCGCCGGCGCCGTCGATCTCGACATGGAGCCGCGTCCCGTCTGACGCGAGGACCTCGGCCACGGCTCAGGATTCGGTCGACGCGGCCAGTTCTGCCGCCTCCTCGTCCACGAGGTCGTCCTGCGGCGCGAAGTCCGAACCGATCCGTCGCGACCACGCGGCGACCATCGCGGTGAGGACGAGGAAGATCGCTCCGGACGCCAGGAGGATCACGCGGGTCCGCGCGGCATCTCCCTCGATCCAGACGACCGACAGGATCGCCGCGGGAACGATGAACCCGAGGTTGTAGGCGATGTCGTACAGCGCGAACGCGCGCCCACGGAAATCGTCCGGCATCGCTTGCTGGGTGATGGTGTCCGTCGAGATCTTGCCGAGGAAGAACGAGAAGAAGCCCGCGAACAGGAGCACCGCGAACGCTGCAACGGTGAGGATCGCGCCGAAGATCACGGTCGCGGCGCCGAGCAGAAGCATCGAAGCGAGCAGCAGCCTGATCGGTGGCACCCGGTCCTTCAACCGCTGCGCGACGATCAGACCGAGCGCGCCGCCGATGAGCCCCCCCACCCCGGAGAGGATCTGCGAAAGGGTGCCGGCGTTGCCGCCCTGCACGAGGTTCTTCGCGTAGAGGGCGAAGGTCATCAGGACGAACCCCCAGAACTGGTAACGGAGCATCTGGAACGCCGAGAGTCCGAGCGCCGCCGCCGGCCGTCCGGCGACCTCCCGGATACCCGCAGCCACCGTCCGCAGGATGCGACGCACCTCCTTGCCGAGGCTCGTGTCCCGGTGCCGGGCCTCGACCCTCCGCATCTGCCTCGAAACCACGGCCCCGACCACGAGCACCCCCGCACCGAACATGACCCCGATCCAGGGCGAGACCTGCCCCGCCACGATCGTGCCCACGCCGATCCCGAAGACCTGTGCGAGCCCGCCGCCGGCCTGCGAGAGCCCATTGCCCTGCAGGAGGTCCTTCCCGGAAAGCACGTCGGGGAGCGCGGCGGACTTGATCGCGAGGGCGATCCGAGCGACCGATTGCGCAACCAGCAGCCCGAGGATCAAGCCGACCGTCGGCCCGACCTCGCCCTCCGGCGAGCCCGACCCCAACGGGAGGATGACAAGGATCACGATCAACGTGACCAGCCCGGCGCTCACGATGTCGGCCCACCACGCGACCCGCCGTCGCTCGAACCGGTCGATGAACACACCGACGAACGGCGAGAGGAAGGTGTAGGGGATGTACAGGGCCAGGACGACCTTGAGGAGGTAATCGGCCGACGGCGCGACCGAGATGTCGAAGCCTTTCTCGCCGCCGAACACCAACGATTTGAAGATGGCTCCCTGGACGACACCCTGACCGGCCTGCGCAAGGAACTGGTAGCCCATCAGGACGGAGTAGTCGCGGTTCGAGAAGACCGCGAACAGGTTGTTGAAGAATCCGCCGAACGCTTCGAGCAGACGGCGCAGCCAGGCATCGCCCAGCCGGAGCGCCGCGCCGAGGCCGATCGCGACCGCGACCACGGCCCACCCCTTCTCCGTCGAGAGGGGTCCGCGCCAGATCGCGAGGGTTCCGATCCCGGCGAGCATGATGAGCACGACGGAGAGCCCGGGGATCAGCGCGAACCGATCGATCGTCGACTCGAGCCCGAACCAACGCGCCCCGAGCCAGCCGGGCACGACAAGGAGCAGCGCGAGGATCGCGATGACGAGCAACGTGTGCGGCAGGTTGGCGAGCGGACCCGGGTGGTTCACGAGGGCCTCGACGGTGGCGTTCGCGACGGAGTTCGCCTGCGCGACCACGTCGGAGCGCGGCGACCACAGCCCCGGCCCCTTGACGACCACCACGTCGGGACCGATCGCGACCCCGTGCGCGAGCGCGTCATCGATGCGGCGCTGCCGCGATGCCTCGGTGCAGGTCTCGACGCCGTTGCACAGTCCGCCGTAGTACTCGCGGACGATGAACACCGCCGGCGGAGCGGGATAGGTCTGCTCACGGAGCTGGAGCTCTTCGAAATGGCTCTCGGCCGCCCGGTCATAGCCGATGCTCCCGTGCGTGCTCGTGGTCACCCGGCCGGCGAGGAAGTTCTCCAATGAACCGAGGTAGGTAGCCTGGTACTTCGCCGAGGAACCGGGGAGCCCCGTTCGGAAGACGTTCGTGTAGGTCTTGGCCCACCCGTATGCCGTGTTGGTATGGGTCGCCGGATCGTCCTCGTCGTCGTCGTTCACGATCAGGACGAGCGGTCGCGCCCCCGCGGACCCAGCCACGACGTCGACGGCGGCGAGGGAACCGCGCACGGACTCGTTGGGATACTGGTTCGCCGCGCTGACCCAGCGGTGCTGGACGCCGTCGATCAGCAGGAAGCCCAAGGAGCCGAGGACCAGCGCGGACGCAGCGGAGACGGCGACGATCCGGCGCGTCTGCTCGCTCCGGACGAGCGCGACGCCCGCGAGGCCAGCGATCGCGGCGACCGCGGCGACACCGAACGCCCACGGCGCGATCTGGGGTTCCGTCAGCTTCGCTGCGTCCACGAGCCACGCGACCACGACGATCCCGGCGACCAGCGCGAAGCCCCGGAGGAGCGACCCGCGGTCTCGCTGGGTTCGGGCCCACCAGATCAACGCGAAGGCGCCGAGACCCACGAGCGCCATCGGCGCGGCCGTGGCGTTCATGAATCGGTAATAGGGGACGACCGGGGAGTTCGGATCTCCGGAGACCTGGGTGTCGGCGCCGAGCACGACCGACGCGACCCCGAGCAGCGGGAATAGCCACCAGCTCGCGGTGACGTCGAAGGTATCCGCGGGCAGCCGCCGGCGTCGCGCGAGCAGGATGGTCGACCCGATCGCCAGCGCGATGAACGGCACCACGATCACAGGCTGCATCGAGCCGATCCAATCGAGCAGTCGGTCGACGAAGAACGCCTTCGTGTACGGAGGTGGGAGGGCCGCTTCCTTGAGGCTGGCCGTCGTTCCCCAGATGCCGACGACCCAGCTGGCAAGTCCCACGAACATGCCGAGCCCGACCGAGAACAGCATCGGCCCGTCGGATCGCAGGGCTTCGCCGAGACGGAACCGGCTCGTCACGAAGTGGAACCCGAACACGGCCAGGAGCGTCGCGACGAAGAGCACGCAGGTCGTTGGGTGGGTGAACGCGGCCGCGATCCCGATCAGGAAGAGCGCGGTTCGTGCGCCCCATGACGTCCGCGCTGCGCCGAGGAACGCCAGCATCAAGCTCAATAGGAAGAGCACGGTGATGTTGTCGAGGTAGCCGACGTACGGCGTGGTGAGGAACAACGCCACCGTCGCGAGCAGCATCGTGAGGAAGGCGACCGGATCCTTCCGGCTCCGGGCCGCGCCGGCACCCAACGCGAGCCCCGTCAGGATGGGCACGCCCAGCATCAGGAGCTTGGCCATCGAATACGTGTCGACGCCGGCGACGCGCTGCAAGAGGGCACCCTCGAGCGGAACGGTCACCCGGTAACCGCCCGAGAACAAGCCGTCCGGTCCCCAGTCCACGACGACGGAACCGGGATCGTCCTCCATCACGACGTTCGCCCGCCACGTGTACCAAGCGGGGTCACGGGTCGGTGCCGCCAGCGACGGGTCGGCGACGAACCGCCAGCCCAACACGCTCAGCATGAGGAGGGTGGCGGCGGCGAGGATCCACCAGGATCCGAGGCGGGCCGTAGCGACCGGCGGGCGAAGCCCGCCGGTCGCCGCGGCCGGGCTCACCTGTTGGTCGGTCGAGGTCATGGGTTCTCCGGTCGGGACTCTGCGCACGCCCGCGAGCGACGGGACGCCGACCGCGGGCGAGTGTACAGGCCGACCCCTCGCGTCACGCCTTCGCTCAGTCCTTCCAGGGATCGACGGCGGGCCGGGGCCGGCGAGACTGAGGCGGAGGCGGCGGTCGTCGTCGGAGGAACCAGACCGCCCCGAGCAGGACCAGCGCCGCGAGGATCGCGACGACGATCGAGCCGTTCCGCGTGCCGCTCGAATCGGACGGAGGCGCGGTCGCCCCGACCGGCGACTGACCAACCGCGAAGAACCCGAGGCGGCCGACCGCCGCGTGCACGGACTGTTGGGCGATCGCATCGTCGCTCTGGAGCGCGGACCACGACCGCTCGTCCATGGACCGAAGGATCGTGTCCGCGAACCCCACGCCCTGGAAGAGCAGCGGGTACACGAGGCCGAGCTCCCCCCGGGTGCGGAGATCGCCCACGGACGCGCCGCTTGGCTCGTACGTCGCCGTCACTTGGATCACGTTGCCGGCGAACTGCGCACCGGCGGGAAGGGTCGCGTCAGGTTTCGGGGCGAGGGGGGTCATCACGAGCTGCACCTGAGAGTCCTGCCCATGGGGGGCGATGGCGCCTTGCCCCAGCGCGAGGCTCGCCTGGAAATCCCGGGTCGAGAACACGGTGGCTGCCGACCCCTTGGTGGGGTCGAGCGCGATCATCGAACGGCCGGCGCTGGGGGGTTTGTTCGTCGAGGCGAGCGCGGGCGGAGGGGCCACCCATCGGTACAGCGGCGGCGGCGCCAGCCCGTCGAGGATGGGACGACGCGACGCGGGCCCCAGCGAACCACTCACCACAGCGCCGACGAGGTAGGCGAGACACAGCGCCGCGCCGGCGACGGCGGCACGCCGGCGCGCGCTCACGGCTCGATCCGGATCGCGGCGATCGGTGCGGTCGCGAACCGCTGCGGCCACACCACCGCCCGCACCCCGGGGCGAACCCACTCCCAGATCACGCTCATCGCTCGGAGGTTGGCGCCGGGGTCCGGGGACCCCGGCGGTGCGAACGCGAGACCGCTGCCGTTCGGGAGCTCACCGATCGGCACCCGCATCCGGAGCGCCGCCGCGGCGGCCGCCTCGGGTGTCATCTGTTCCGCGGCGGGGAGCACCATGTGGAACAGCGCCCACGCCGCGGAGAACCCGGCGAGTGCCGCCGCGCTCATCTCCTTGTGGTACCGGCCTACGTACGCGGTTGAAGCGCGGTCGAGCAGCACCCGACCCGAGGGGGTCAGACCCGCCGGATCCACGTATTCGCTGTCGAGCTTGTCGGAGGAGAACAACCCGACCGCCTCGTGGCCGAGCGCGGCACCGAACGCCGGCATGCAGTAGCTCGAGGACGTCCCGATGTTGGTGATGAGCCGCAGCCGCTGTCGCACCATCTCCCGGCGGAGCGCGATCCCGTCGCGGACGTACGCCGAGACGAACAGAACGTCGGGATGCACGGTCGCGATCCGCCGGATGACCGCGCGGGCATCCAGGTGGGCCGCGTTGTAGACGAAGCGCCCGACGAAGGGCAATCCCAGCGATCTGATGCGGGCGATCGCGCCGTCGGCGACGGCGCTCCCGTACACGTCGTCCACGTTCGCCACGGCGAACCGCAACGAACCGGGGGATCGGCGGAGCATCGGAAGCAGTTGCCGATCCACGAACGAGATCGCATCGCTCCCGAGTAGTTCCCCGCTCGGGGCAACCCGGAAGAACAGCCTGCCGCCGCTCGAGGGGGACGAGGAACCGACCGCTCCCGTCTCCCAGAACAGGACGTCTCGCCGGGCGGCCTCCGCGGCGGCCGGTTGCGAGATCGTGCTCCCGTAGCTCCCGAGGATGAAGCGGATCCCTTGATCGGCGAGGTTGTCCACGGCGCCCGGGGCAGCATCGCCGCCGGCGACATCCAGCGGAGCGAGCTCGATCGGTCGCCCGCCGATCCCCCCGTCTGTGTTCACCAGATCCGTCGCGAGCGAGACACCGCGGAACTCGTCTCGTCCGCCGGGGCCTTGGGAACCGCTGAGGGGGTAGATCGCACCGACCCGTATCGGCTCCGGGCCCCTCGAGCACGAGACGCCGCCGGCGAGCAACGAGGAGACCGCCAAGGCCGCGAGCGCCCGTTTCATCGGAGGACGGCGACGAGGTTCGCGACGACGTGCGTCGTCGCGGGCGCGCCCCACCCCCCCGATGCCCATCGCTGCCACGAGAGCAGGAGCCCGGCTCCGAGGTCGACCCAGAAGACCGCCGGACCGTAGATCGGGACGTGGAGCGCCGCGAACAGGAGCGCGGATCCGCCGATCGCGATCGCTGCGCCGAACCGAACGAGCCCGCCGTAGACGAGCCGCCGGAAGAACAGCTCCTCCGAGACGGCGGCGAGCGAGTTGAGCAGCAGGACCTCCGGGCCGTGCGGGACGAGGAAGCCGGGACGGACGAGCCATGCCGCGAGGACGATCGCGGCGATCCCCGTCGCCGCGACGACGACCGGCGAGAGCGATGGCGCATCACCTCGCGTGACCGTGGCCGCCAGCGAGGCCGAGCCCAGCACCGCGTACAGCGCGGCGAACACGCCCACGGTCACCGGCAGACCGATGAACGAGGTGCGGACGAGCAACAACCCTGAGCCGGCGATCACCGCGAGGACCATCGCCAGGTCGGCGTCGGCCGCTCGCGACCGACGCGCGTGGACCGACACCGCGATCAATGCTTCACCTCGAACGCGACCTGAGCGATCACGCGCGGGTCGAACGGAAGGTGGTCTGAGGCGACGAACTCCACGCGCAACACGTGCAGGCCGGGTTGGACGGCCGAGAGCTTGGCGCTGGTGGAGAAGTTCATCGATTCGATCTGATCGTCGAGGTACAGATGGAGGTGCCCTTGATCGGGCGTGATGTTGGTGGTCGTCACCGGGACGATCTTGGCGTTCTCCAGCCGGACCTTCACGTCGACGACCGATCCGTGGACCACCTCACCGTCGGTCGGCGTCACGATCTGTACCTTGGCAGGACTGCTCGGCCTGGCGCTCGGGAGGGAGTCGGAGGCGCTGGTCGCCGACGAGCACGCGGCGCAGAGCACGAGAAGCACCAGCCACCGGGCGACCGGTCGACGATCAGCCGCGCGGCGTATCGGCCTCCACCTCCGCAGCGCAATCGGCGCAGAGCCCGAGCAGGTCCAACCGGTGGGAGACACGAGCGAACCCCGCACGCTTCGCGATCCGGTCGAGCGTTCGTTCGAGCGTTCGCTCGAGCTCCTCGGGAACGTCCACATCACGCATCTTGCCGCATCGCGAACAGACGAGGTGGTGGTGGTGGCCGATCAGGTCCTCGGCCAGCTCGTACCGCCCGAACTCCTCGTCCGTCACAAGCCGGCGCACCACCCCAGCCTGCTCGAGCGCGGCGAGGTTCCGGTAGACCGAGCTCTGTTTGAGACCGGAGCCGCCCGCGAGGATGTCCGGGATCGACACCGGACTCCCCGCGTCGGCGAGAAGCTCGATCAGTCGCCGACGTTGCGTCGTGTACCGCTGGCCGGCTGAACGGAGCCTCGCCGTCGCGGTCGCGTCGAGGTCGAAGCTCATCCGTGTTCCTCTCCGCGGAGCTCGAACAACGCCTCCGGGTACCGGACGCCGAGGCCGCGGGCTGCGTGGCGCGGGCCGAGGCCCGCGGCACGCAGCCCGCTCGCCCACCGCGCGATCGCGTTCCTGACGGGGTCCGCGCGGAGGGCGACCAGGTCGTCGATCGCCTCGAGGTACACGGCGGCGGTCATCGTGGGCGCCAGCGCGTCCCGCGCGTACGCTCGCGCACGGTCGCCGATCGCCGCTCGACCCTCCGGGTCGCCGGCGAGTCGATCGATGACGGCCGCGAGCTCCTCCGGATCGGGCCGTCCCGACCCGATCCGGACCACGACGTCGTCGGGGACCTCGAGGTACGTCCCGACGCCGCTCACGACCGTGGGCGTTCCCACTTGGAGGGCCCGCACGAGCGAGCCGCTCGACTCCCCTCGGTGCGGGAACCGCAGGTTGACCAAGACGTCGAAGGCGCTCAACCACGCGAGGAACTCGGCGTCGGCGACGTCGCCGTGAACGCTCACGCGCTTGCCGACACCGGCGTTGCGGATCGCCGCGTCGACGTCCCAGCCTCCTCGCCGACCGACGAGGACCAGCCGGACATTCGACCGAAGGTGCGCGAGCGCCTCGAGCAGCTGCGGGATCCCCTTCGTGGCGTTCAGGTCGCCGGCGACCCCCACCACGACCTCGTCCGGCCCCGCGACGCCGGACCGAAGCTCGTGACCGCGGACCCGTGCACGTTCGATGTCCGCATCCCGCTCGACGCTCGGGTGCGGCGCCACGAGGATCGGCGTCAGGCATCCGACCTGCTCGAGGTAGGCCTTCGCGAACCGCGAATGGACGATGACGGCGCCCGCCCGCCGCACGAGTTGCGCGCACCACGGGACCCCGAGGGGATCCTCGCGGTCTGCGCCCCTCGGCGTGGCGGCGATCGCCTCCTGTCGCGCGGGTGCGGCGAGCGGACTCCTCACCTCGCCGAGACCCCAGATCAGGCCGTCCACGGCGAGGTCATGCAGCACCACCACCCCCGGATGCCATACCGACAGGGCGTAGATGTCGCCGTGGAACTCCACGTTGTTGCCGATCTGGTAGATCCCCACGTCGGCGGCGCGGACGCGCGCGCCTGCGTCTGTCTCGAACGGTGACACCGGGTCGATCGCGTGCTCCGACGACCCGCCGATCTCGTCGAGTGCCTCGAGGACGGAGGCAGCGTACGTCGCGATCCCGGTCTGCGCCGGGGGTAGCGGGGAGACGAACGCGACCGCTGCCATCAGCCGAGGAGACGGCGGACGATGCCGGGCCAGTCGGGCATCTTCTCGGCCACGAACGTCCGGCCCGCGGCGCCCAGACGTTCGGCGCGGTCACGGTCGGCGACCAGGGCATCGAGCGCGGCGCCGATCGCCTCCGGCTCGGGATCCGCGACGACGCCGGTCTCGTCGTCCCTGGCGAACTCGAGCGGTCCGCCGGCGTCGGCGGTGACGACGACGGGCCTGCCCGCCGCCATCCCTTCGATCGTGACGTACCCGTAGTCCTCTTCGAAGGGACCGAAGTAGACGGCGAACGCGTTGCGGTACAGCTCGACCAGCTCGTCGTCGTCCACACCCTCACGGATCTCGATCCGATCGGCGAGACGCTCGTCGTCGATCTGTCGGCGGACCTCGGGGAGCTCGGTCCCCGTACCGACCAGGACGAGCCGCACGTCGGAGCGGACGTAGCGCATCGCATCGACGGCGAGCCCCTGCCGCTTGAGCGGGTCGAACCGGCTCGGGAACAACACGTACCGCCCCTCGCCGGGGCCCGGCTCCCGCTCCAGGAGGCGGTCGGTCAGCGCAGAGCGGTGGTACAGAACCTCGCCGCGGAGCCCGAGCGATCGCTCGAGTCGGCCCCGGACGGTCTCCGAGTTGGTGAAGATCCGCTCGGCCTCGCCCAGGGCGAGCCGGTCCGATGCAACGATCAGCTCCCGGATCGCCTGCCCGTCGGGAGCGTGCGAGATGTCGGCGAATCGCGGGTGATCCCACAGCTCGTACGCGGTTCGCTGCTGGTGGATCAACCACACGATCTTGCGGGGATGCCGGACCAGGTACGCGGGGAACTTCATCGCGATGACCAGATCGACCGACACACCGTTGGGCTCGACGAGGTCGAGGCTCCGCCACATCCCCATCTGATGCACAAGCTCGGAGGGGGGAGCCCACCGGAAGGGCATCGTCGCGATCTCCACGTCGTGGCCGGCCCCGCGGAGCGCACGCATCAACCCGTTCGCGTGCGTCTCCGCGCCCCCCGACATGAACGGGGGTTGCGGGTGGCAGATCAGGATCCTCATCCCTCGCGCTTCTCCAGGTCGAACCGGAGATCCTCGAACTCCCGGAACGCTCGCCGAACCCGCCACCACCGCCCGGACTCCTGGAAGTAGTAGCGGCCGAAGTACTCGTAGAGGTTGTGGTCCGGATCCCAGTACGAGAACGACTCTTCGTGGAACACCCGATAGTGCGTCGGGTCCCGGTAGGACAGCGGATTCGTCCACGCGGGCAGCCGCATGATGAGCAGGCCCGATGGCGTGAGGATCCGCCAGCATTCGTCGAGCCACGTCTGCACGTCGACGTCCTTCAGGTGCTCGAACACGTCGATCGCGATGACGGCATCGATCGACCCGTCGGCCCACGGCCATGGGAACGACGTGAGGTCGTGCGCGACGTCGATCCAATCCGAATGGATGATCCGGTCGTGGTGGATCGTGGCCCGCGGGTGGGGGTTGGCGCCCGCCCCGAGCTCGAGGACGACGTCGCCGATCGGCGGAAGCTCCTCCTGCGTCATCAGCGTCGGCGGCGAGACGCGCTCCCGGAATTCCTCGATCATCGCCCGGAACTCCTGCAGATCCGATCGCAGCTCCTGCAGCTGCGATGTCAGGGCGACGTTGTCCTGCCGTGCGAGGGCGAGCTCCCGCGACGTCTCGATGCCGAGGAGCGCCAGATCGGCGCCGATGCGGTCGTACCGGCGCATCACCGGACGCAAGAGCCGAAACGTCAGGCGTTTGATCCGCCGTTTCAGCGGCCTCCCCATCGTCAGGACCTGGTCGTCGGGCAGCGCGCGCGATGCGTTGTCGCGGCGGAGCGTCGCCTCCAGCTCGCCCCACGCGTTCGCCAGGTCGGGCGTCCCGATCACCCGCTCGTCGCCCGACCGCCCATCGGCGATCGGCGGCGCCGCCCAGTACAGCTCTCGGGAGAGCTCGCGGGCGGCCGCCGTACCGGTCGCCGGACGCTCGTCGCGTTCGGTCACGCTCGGTTCCTCCTGTCGGGGTGGCCGGCACAGACTAGCCAAACGACTCGCCGCGACGCTGGACGATCGTCCGAAAGCCCCGGTCACACCGGGAGCCGGAACGATCGTCCTCGGCGTTCGACCACACCGTCGGAGACGAGGCCCTCGAGCGCCCGGCTGATCCGAGCGAGCTCGGTGCCCGTAGCCCGGGCGAGTCCGATCGCGCCCGACGAAGGCCGCTCGCGGAGTACCGCCACGATCCGTCCGCGGACCTGACGGTTGGATCCCTCGAACGGCTTCTGATCCGCTACGACGGTCGTCCCGGCCGGCCTGCCCCCCCTGCGGAACCGGCACCACGGCTCGAGCGGACACGCTTCGCATCGCGGCGTCGGACGGCACACCTCGCGCCCGAGGTCCATCATCGCCTGGTTCCAGCTCGCGGGGTCACGCCGATCGAGCAGGACCCGCGCGGCCGCCGCGATCCGAGGATCGTCACGGTCCTCCGGCTCGCGACCGAGCACGACACGCGACGCTACCCGACGAACGTTCACGTCCATCGCGACGACCGGCCGGCCGAACGCGATCGCTGCGACGGCCGACGCGGTGTAGGGACCGACCCCCGGGAGGTGCTGGAGCGCCTCCGGATCGCCCGGCACCTCTCCGCCGTGGACCCGGACGATGGTTCGGGCCGCCTCATGCAGGGCGACGGCACGCCGGTGATACCCGAGCCCGGACCATGCCCGGAGCACGTCCGCCGGCGACGCGGCGGCGAGGCTCGATACGTTCGGGAACCGCCGGAGGAACCCATCGAAGGCCGCAGCGACTCGGGCGGCCTGCGTCTGTTGCAGCATCACCTCGCTGACGAGGACCGCGTAGGGGCCGATCCCGTCCCGGCGCCAGGGATACCCCTCGCTGCGAGGGCGATACCAAGCGCGCAGCGCTCGTCGAAGGGGGCTAGGCTCAAGAGTGGTCATGCCGGCCATCCGCGAGCTCATGAGCATCGATCTCATCTCGGTCCCGCCCACGGCGACCGTCGCCGAGGCGGCCCAGGTGATGAGCCTCCAGCACGTCGGCGCTGCCCTCGTGATCGACGGTGAGGACCTGATCGGCATCTTCACGGAACGGGACATCGTGCGGGCGCTTGCCGCGGAGCACGACGCGGCGACCCATGACGTCGGGGAGTGGATGACCAAGGACCCGGTCACCCTTGACGCCGACGCGTCCGCCCAGGAAACGCTCGCGCTGATGCTGGCGAAGGGATTCCGTCATGTGCCAGTGACCGAGACCGGGCGGCTCGTCGGCATCGTATCGATGCGCGATCTCTCCATCAGATGACGCGCGGCTCCGTAGCCGGCCCGTGACGCCGTTGCTAGAAGCCGGCCCGAGACTCGGAGTTGATCATGGCCGTGACGACCTCTTGGAGCGCCGTGTGCACGGCGCGGAAGATGTCCGCCACCTGGGCCGGCGTCGCCGTCGCGGCCGAGCCTTTGGCCGCCATCGCCGTGATGTCGCATGCCTTGTCGAACACGTGCCAGTCGCTCTCGCGGGACATCGGGTGTTCCTCCTCGTGGTTCGCTCGTCGATCGATCCTCACCATCCAGGCTAGCCGAAGACGATGCATCCTGATGTCGGAACCGCCTCCGGCCGTTCGTCGACTAGGGTGAACGGGCGGCACCGGGCCGCCCTCGGCACGGGAGGGTGCGCATGAAGTATGCGTTGTTGATCTACGCGGACGAGAAGGCGTGGGCGTCGGTCCCGCACGATGAGCAGCACGCGATCTACGAGGAGTACGACAAGTTCGCGAACGAGCTCGTCGAGCGCGGTGTGATGCGCGGCGGCGACCAGCTCGCGGACAGCCCTGCAGCAACGACCGTCCGCGTGCGCGAGGGCCAGCAGCTCGTCACGGACGGTCCGTTCGCGGAGACGAAGGAGCAGCTCGGCGGCTACTTCCTGGTTGAGGTCGACGACCTCGACACCGCGATCGAGCTCGCCGGCAAGATCCCGGGGGCGCGCCACGGCTCCGTGGAGGTGCGCCCCATCATCGAGGGATGACCGACGCGTTCGGAGCCCTCGAGCGATCGTTCCGGCAGGGCTCCGGGCGGGCGGTGGCAGCGTTGATCCGCGTCACGGGGGATTTCGACCTCGCGGAGGAAGCGGTCCAGGACGCGTTCGAGGTCGCACTGCGTACCTGGCCGAGGCGCGGGGTGCCGGACAATCCCGAGGCCTGGATCGTCACGACGGCGCGCAACCGCGCGATCGACAAGCTCCGGCGTGAGCGCGTCGGCCGGACGAAGACCGAAGCCGCCGCGCAGATCGCCGAGCTGGAGTCGATCGGAGTCGACGTGCACGAGATCCCGGACGACCGTCTCCGGCTCCTATTCACGTGTTGCCATCCGGCGCTCGCGATGGACGCGCGCGTCGCGCTGACGCTCCGGACGGTTGCCGGGTTGTCGACCCGCGAGATCGCGCGAGCGTTCCTCGTTCCGGAGCCGACGCTCGGGCAACGGCTCACCCGCGCGAAGCGCAAGATCCGCGACGCGGCGATCCCGTACCGTGTGCCGCCGAGAGAACTCCTGCCGGAGCGTCTCGACGGCGTGCTCGCGGTGCTGTACCTGGTCTTCAATGAGGGATACGCGGCAACCCAGGGCGAGCTGCTGCGAGCCGAGATGGGCGACGAGGCGATCCGATTGGCACGGCTCGTCGATCGGCTCCTCCCGGGCGACGAGGACGTTCGCGCCCTGCTCGCGCTCATGTTGCTCCAACACGCTCGTCGCGCCGCTCGAACCGACGGGGCGGGCGACCTCGTCCTGCTCGAGGACCAGGACCGCTCCCGGTGGGATCACGTCATGATCGACGAAGGGCTGTCATTGCTGTCCGAGGCCGCGCGGCGCCCGGGCGCCTACCGCCTTCAGGCCGAGATCGCCGCGTGTCACGCGCGGGCGCCGCGCCCCGAAGACACGGACTGGCCCGAGATCGCGACCCTGTACGGTCGATTGGCGACGCTCCAGCCGTCGCCGGTCGTCGAGCTCAATCGGGCGGCCGCCGTCGCGATGGCCGACGGGCCTGAGACCGGGCTGCGGATGCTCGTGCCGCTGCAAACCGACCTGGATCGCTACCACCTGTTCCATTCCGCGAAGGCCGACCTGCTCCGTCGCGCCGGGCGGACCGACGACGCGGTCGAGGCGTACCGGCGGGCGCTCGACCTGACCACGAATGACGCCGAACGTCGCTTCTTGGAGCGGCGGCTGACTGCGCTGCAGCGAGCCTGAGCTCCGCCTACGCTCCGGACCACGTCCGATGCGTGGCGTAGCATCGTCGGCGCGATGCTCTTCCCTACGACGGACTTCGCGATCTTCTTCTGCCTGGTCTTCCTGGGCCACTGGTGGCTGAACCACAACCCTCGATTGTGGAAGCCCTTCATGATCGCCGCGAGCTACGTCTTCTACGGCTGGTGGAACTGGCGATACGTGTTCCTCCTCGCCGCCGTCTCCTTCATCACCCAGATCGCTGCGATCACCGTCGATCGCCAACGAGAGCCGAGGCGCCGGTCGGTCGCCTTGGCGCTCGGCGTCGCCGCGACGATCGCACCCCTCCTGTACTTCAAGTACTACGGCTTCTTCACCGTCAACGTCGCGAACGCCGCGACCACGTTCGGGCTGCACGTCGCCCCGCCGCTGATCCAGGTCGTGCTGCCGGTGGGGGTCTCCTTCTACACCTTCATGGCGATCGCCTACATCGTGGACATCTACCGCGGCGACTTCGAGGTCGCGAGCTGGGTCGATCTCTACCTCTACCTGTCGTTCTTCCCGCACCTGGTCGCCGGGCCGATCGTTCGCCCCAACGAGCTCATCCCGCAGCTCGACGTGCGGCGCGACCCCAGACACATCGACGTCGCGGGAGCGATGTGGCTGATCCTCGGCGGGTTGTTCAAGAAGGTGGTGATCGCCAACTATCTGGCGGGAGCGATCGTCGATCCCGTGTTCGGCGATCCTGCTCGGCACAGCTCGCCCGAAGCGATCGTGGCGATCGTTGCGTACGCGGTCCAGATCTACTGCGACTTCAGCGGCTACACGGACATCGCGATCGGCGTCGCGAAGCTGCTCGGGTTCCGGTTCCCCCAGAACTTCGACCGCCCGTACAGCGCGCGCTCCGTCCAGGAGTTCTGGCGGCGCTGGCATATGACGCTCTCGCGGTGGCTGCGCGATTATCTCTACATCCCGCTCGGGGGGAACCGGAAGGGAACGACGCGCACCTACGTCAACCTGATGATCACGATGCTCCTCGGCGGTCTGTGGCACGGCGCGGCATGGCACTTCGTCGTGTGGGGGGGCTTGCACGGTGTCTACCTCGCGGCGGGCCACTGGAAGGACGGCAAGCGCGAGTCGGGGCAGCTCGCCGAACCCCCGGAGACGGTGCTCGTCCACGGGATGCAGCAGCTCGCAACGTTCACGCTCGTGTGCATCGCATGGACGCTCTTCCGAGCGGATTCCGTCGCGACCGCCCTCTCGTTGCTCGCGCGCACCGTGACGGCCTGGGGGCTGCCCTCACCGCTCGTCACCGCCCCCGTCCTGCTGGCGGTCGCCGCCGGGCTCGTGACGCAGTTCCTTCCCCATCGGCCCGCGGAACGACTCAAGGCGGCTCTCTCACGGCTCCGCCCGGTGCCGCTGGGGGTGACCGTCGCGGTCGTACTCTTCCTGATCACGACGCTCGGACCCCGCGGCGTCGCACCGTTCATCTACTTCCAGTTCTGAGATGACCACCGACACCCAGGAACGCACGACGACGCGTGAACGGCCCGAGAACCCTGGCGACGGTCTGCCTCCGGGCCGCCGGGGCATGCCCGCCGGGCGGGTCCTCGTGGTGCTCCTCCTCGGGCTCCTCCTGTGGGGCCTGCTGTACGCGCCCGAGCTGAAGCGCTCGTCGGAGGCGCAGCCGGACGGTCTGCGGCGGACGGTCTCGCTCGCCGCCTTGGACCCGGTCGTGTGGGTGGAGGACCGCGTCGGCCTCACGAGGCTGATCGACAACGCCACCCAAGCGCTCGGTCGCCAACCGAACGAGGCGGTCGGAGGCGGCGATGACGTCGACCCGCTGCCGAGCGTTCCAGCACCGGCACACCCCGTCCGGCATCCGCAACGAGACACGAAGATCCGCGTGCCCACCGCCGCCAAGCCGTTGCGCGTGGTCGTCGTCGGGGACTCGCTGGCGCAGGGCATCGGGTCCTTCGCCGAGCGCGTGTTCAAGCCGTCACTCGTCGACGTCATCAAACAAGGGCGGATCTCCACCGGGCTCGCTCGTCCCGACTACTTCAACTGGCCCGCGCAGATGCGGACCATCGTCGATCGCTCTCGTCCCGACCTGACGATCGTGATGCTCGGCGAGAACGACGCCCAATCCTTGGTGACGCCGGCCGGCCAGCTGGTGGCCCAGATCGGCACCGGGGATTTCCCTCCCGCCTACGAGCAGCGGGTCCGTGCATTCGCGAGCCTCGCCACGTCGGAGGGCGGGCACGTGATCTGGGTCGGGCTCCCCGACGCCCGCGACTCAGTGCGCTGGGATTTCATCGAGCGACAGAACGGCGCCTTCCAGTCGGTCGCCGACGAGCTCCCGAACGTGTCGTTCTTCGACACGTGGAACACGTTCGCCGCGCGGGACGGTGGCTACAGCGCGTATTACCACGACGGCAAACACCTCACGCTCGTGCGTGCCGATGACGGTGTGCACTTCAACGCCGACGGATACACGATCTTGATGGGGTTGGTCGCCCAGTTCGCGACGGATCAGTTCCGGTTGGATCCCAAGACCTACGAGGGATGACGGGCGGATCCGTCGGTGAGCTCCTTCACCAGGTACGTGCACACGCCTGCAACGGGAAGGGCCATCCCTTCGTCCGTCTCGAGCCGAGCAGCCTGCACGAACGGTCCGTGCGCGAACACGTACCCGAACCGCCGGTACAGCGAGCGCGCCGGCGCGTCGTCGTCCTCGACCCCAACCCCCAACCCCAGCCGGACGAAGCCCGCCGAGCGCGTCTCGCGCTCGGCGGCCGCGACGAGCGCCGTCGCGATCCCGCGACGGCGCCAAGCGGCCGCGACCCCGAGGTCCCGGATCTCCGGGCATCCCTCGCGATAGGCGGACGGCGACCACTCTGGGTGACCGGGGAACACCACCATCGCCTTGCCCGCGGGCTCGTCGCCCACCCAGGCGACCAGCTGCACGGCGAGGCCGCGCCGCTGGAACGCGAGCCGCTTCGCGTACTCGGTGGTGTTCCAGGCCGGCATGCCGGCCTGGAACGGCGCGAGGTCCGCCGGCGCGAGCCGGCGGACCTCCACCCGATCCCTATCCTCCATGACGTTCACAACAGTCGTTCGACGAATCTCGAGAGCTCCGGGGCATGGTCCTCGATGTGCTTGTACGCGGACTCCGAGAACCACTCATCGACCGGCGCGGTCACCTCCGGCGCCGCTGCCATCTCCGCGAGGATCCGCTCTCTCGACGCGAGCCACTCCGCTCTGACGGTCGCCAAGTCGGTGGCCCGACCTTCGATCAGGAACCGTTCGTTCTTCTCTTCGGTGCCCCAGTCACCGTCTTCATACGTCCCCAGCCGGACCTGCTCCAAGGCGCGTGCGGCCTCCCGGTCCCAGGAGGCCATGTGCCAGAGCAGGTCCTTCACCGACCACCCGTCCGGATTCAGGGTCGGCTCCTCGGATCGGTCGGCCGGCACGCGGCCCACGAGTTCGCTGAACGCGACCCACCGCACCCGCTCGATCCCGAGCAGCTCCTCCTTGGGGCCCATCACCCGCCGAGCTTGGGGCCCATCACCCGCCGAGCGAGGGTGCGTCCGGGAGCTCGGCCAGCGCGGCATCCTCCTCGGCTGGATCGAACTCGAAGTCCGGCAGCCGGCCGTTGAGGTAGTCGTCGTAGGCCTGCATGTCGAAGTACCCATGCCCCGTCAGGTTGACCAGGATCACACGCTCCTCGTCGGCCTCGCGCGCGGCGTCGGCCTCCTCGATCACGGCCTTCAGCCCGTGCGCGGACTCCGGTGCGGGGATGATCCCCTCGGCGTGCGCGAACCGGATCGCGGCGTCGAACACCTCGTTCTGGGTGTAGGCACGCGCCTCCATGTGGCCGTGCCGCACCAAC
>Ga0307296_10000090_pt1 | contig 35952 bp, 33 predicted proteins | sample ER_DNA_153_FD_194467 | JGI IMG/M metagenome (GOLD analysis project Ga0307296, IMG submission 194467) | Bulk soil microbial communities from the East River watershed near Crested Butte, Colorado, United States - ER_DNA_153 | ecosystem: Environmental > Terrestrial > Soil > Floodplain | place... | reverse complement strand
GGGCTTGACGCGCATCCGGCCGTAGGCGCTTTTCCATATAACGGCTTCGAGGCGGGCACCTTCGTCCTTGAGGGCGAAATACGCATGACCGGAAGAATGCGGACCCTTGAAGCCGGAAATCTCACCGCGGACCCGTACATAGCCGTAGGCATCCTCGACGGTGCGCCTAAGTGCCGCCGAAAGCTCCGAGACAGTCCATTCCACAACGTTATCAAGGGCAACTTCTGTCATACAGGTCGAATCTCTTGCGAGCGCAAGGCGCCATGCTACACCAAACCGCAACCACTCCCTAAAGGCCGCCCGCGCGTCTCATGAACATCCTCATTCTCGGTTCCGGCGGTCGCGAGCACGCGCTCGCCTGGAAAATGGCTGTCAGCCCGCTCACCGACGAGCTTTACTGTGCGCCCGGCAACGCTGGCATAGCGCGTGAGGCCGAATGTGTGACGCTTGACCTCGCCGACCACAAGGCGGTCATCGCGTTTGCCAAGGACCGCAAAATCGATCTTGTCGTGGTCGGGCCTGAGGTGCCGCTGTGCGCCGGCATTGTCGACGATCTCGAAGCGGCAGGCATCAAGGCCTTCGGTCCAACCAAATGGGCAGCGCGGCTGGAAGGTTCGAAGGGTTTCACCAAGGATCTGTGCAAGGCCAACAACATCCCGACCGCGGCCTATGAGCGCTTCAAAGGCGCGAGCGCCGCTAAGGAATATGTTCGCAAAAAGGGCGCACCCATCGTCGTGAAGACCGATGGGCTCGCCGCCGGCAAGGGCGTGGTCGTTGCGGAAACGGTGCAAGAAGCTGAATCGGCGATTGACATGATGTTCGGGGGCGGGCTGGGAGCTCCTGCCTGGGAAATCGTCATCGAAGAGTGCCTTGTCGGCGAAGAGGCTTCCTTTTTCGCGCTCTGCGATGGCGAGACCGCGATACAGCTTGCGTCTGCGCAGGATCACAAACGCGTCGGCGATGGTGACAGCGGGCCAAATACTGGCGGCATGGGTGCATATTCGCCGGCACCGATCATGACCGAGCAGATGAACCGGCGCGTGATGGATGAGATCATTCATCCTACCGTGCACGCGCTCAAGCGCGCCGGTGCGCCGTATAAAGGCGTGCTGTTCGCCGGCCTGATGATCACGAAAGATGGCCCCAAATTGATCGAATACAATGTTCGCTTTGGCGATCCCGAGTGTCAGGTGCTGATGCTGCGCCTGATGTCCGACTTGGTACCGGCCCTGTTGGCCGCACGCGACGGACAGCTGAAGAATTTCGATCTGCGCTGGTATCCGGACGCGGCACTCACGGTGGTAATGGCTGCGAAGGGTTACCCGGGACATTACAACAAGGGTTCAATAATAGAAGGACTTGGCGCGGCGGCGCAGATCGAGGGCGCGGAGATCTTTCACGCTGGCACGAAGGCCGATGGTAGTCGCATCGTGGCCAATGGAGGACGCGTCCTCAACGTATGTGCGCGCGGCAAGACCGTCCGCGAGGCACAGAGCCGCGCCTATGCTGCGGTCGACCTTATCCGTTGGCCCGACGGCTTCTGCCGTCGTGATATTGGTTGGCGCGCGATCGAGCGGGAGTGAATTTGTGCCCCGGGTGGTTCCCTCTCCCACAAATGGGCAGGCTTGAGTAAGGTAGTTCATGCCCGACTTGGCCGACCTCTTTCCCGGTTTTGCTTCGCACTGGATCGACACGACCGTTGGACGAATCTTTGCGCGCGCCGGCGGCAATGGCCCGCCACTTTTGCTGCTGCACGGATACACGCAAACAAATGTGATGTGGCATCGCGTCGCTCCCGTGCTCGCCGAACGCTTCGCGCTCGTCATTCCGGATTTGCCTGGTTACGGCTGGTCGGATGTGCCGCGCGCCGACGAAGCGCATGCGCCTTACGACAAGCGCTCGATGGCAAAGATCATGATCGAGGTGATGGAGAAACTCGGCCATGTGCGCTTCAGGTTGGCCGGCCATGATCGCGGCGGCCGCGTCGCATATCGCCTCACTCTCGATCATCCGGGCCGCGTCGAGCGGTTGGCGACGCTCGACATCGTTCCGACCTACGACATGTGGCACCGCATGGATCGTAACCTGGCCATGAAAGTCTGGCACTGGCCGTTTCTGGCGCAGCCGGATCCGCTGCCGGAAATGCTGATCTCGAAAGCCCCTGTCGAGTATCTGGAATGGAAAATGGCCAGTTGGACGAAGGCCAAAAACCTCTCCGCCTTCGATCCCCGCGCGCTCGATCATTATCGCGCGGCATTTGCCGATCCACTGCGCATCCACGCCCATTGTGAGGATTACCGTGCCGGTCGCTATGCCGATCTAGCGCAGGACGAGGCAGACCGCACGGCTGGACGCACAATCGCATGCCCCATGTTGGCTTTGTGGGGTGGTGTCGGCATCGCGGCGGAGACCGAGGGGCCCTTGAAGATCTGGCAACAATGGGCCCCACAGACCACAGGTAGGGCAATTGACACGGGACATTTTCTCACCGAGGAAAATCCGCAAGCGACCGCGGCGGCACTAGTAGACTTCTTCGCCGGCTGACGCAGGAGACTACGAATGCACCCCGTGTTGCGGCTTTACGAAGACGTCCTCTCAAGCGCCGAAAAGATCGAGCTCAGGTTGCCGCCGGTGCCGCGCTTTATCTTTATCGTGCACGGTTCTGCGACGATCGGGGACGAGGCGGTGCGCGAGGGCGAAGCTTGGCAGGGTGAGACGGCAGTCAAAGTCAAGCCGGGACCCACCGGGTTTACTTGCTGGCGTTGGGAACTCGCGCGCGGCGACCAAGGCAGTACGACCGCAAACGCGCCGGGCATGGTCACGCGCGAAAAGCTGACCGCTTTTCTGGAAACGCTGCCGAAGGGCGAGTTGCTGATGCGCGGAGACAGCGTTGCTTTTCCGCCCAGCGGTTGCGCCTACCTGCATCGTCACCAAGGACCCGGTATACGCTGTCTGATCGAAGGTGGCATTCGCATCGACACGCACGGACGTTCGACGTCGTTTGGTCCGGGCAGTGCCTGGTATGAATCCGGGCCTGACGCCGTGTTCGCGCAGGCCTCGTCTGACAAGCCCAGCCGATTTATACGCGTGATGATCCTGCCACGCGAACTGCATGGAAAAAGCTCGATTCAATACGTCAATGAGGAGGACAAGGCGAAACCAAAGTCGCAGCAATACAAAATCTACGCCGACGCGCCGATCTCTTTCGGAACGCGTAAATGATTTCGTTGCGGCGATGACATCGGTCGACCGTCAGCAGGCTTTTTCGGGAACCAAGGATGCAGCACCTGCATTGCGCATCGATGTCGAGCAACTCGAACGCTATCTCAATGCGCAGATTGAGCGCTTTGCCGGACCGCTGACGGTCAGGCAATTCAAAGGTGGCCAATCGAACCCGACCTACCTCCTCGAGACGCCGGCCCGCAGCTATGTCTTGCGTCGCAAGCCACCGGGCAAATTACTTCCATCGGCACATGCGGTCGATCGCGAATATTGTGTGATCAGCGCACTTCACGCTCAGGACTTCCCCGTCGCGGAGCCGCTCGTCTATTGTGCTGAGGAGAGCGTTGCCGGCACGCCGTTTTACGTCATGGACTTCGTCGACGGCCGCGTCTTCTGGGAGCCGCAGATGCCCGGTTCAAATCCAGCCGAGCGCGCGGCCGTCTACGATTCGATGAATGCGACGATCGCGCATCTGCACGGACTCGATCCGGCCAAAATCGGCCTTGGCGACTTCGGCAAAGGCGAAAACTACGTTGCTCGACAGGTGGACCGTTGGTCGAAGCAATATCGCGCGTCCGAAACCGAAAAAATCGACGCGATGGAGCGCCTGATCGACTGGCTGCCGAAGCACATACCACCGAACGCATCGGTCCGCCTGGTGCACGGCGACTACAGGCTCGACAATCTGATCGTTGCGCGCGATCAGCCGAAGATCGTAGCCGTGCTCGATTGGGAGCTATCGACGCTGGGCGATCCGCTGGCCGACTTCAGTTACCATCTAATGGCCTGGCACATGCCCCATTCAGAGAGCGCGGCCGGTACGGCGACCCTGGTCGGACACGATATGCGCGCACTGGGTATTCCGCCGATGGCCGATTACGTCGACGCCTACGTTGCGCGTACCGGACTGGACCCACGCCCACATCTGCCGGTTTATCTCGCCTATAATTTCTTCCGTATTGCCGCGATCCTGCAGGGGATCATTGGTCGCGTTCGCGACGGCACCGCGACAAGCGAATTCGCGCCGGCCAAGGCTGAAATGATCCGACCGCTTGCCGACAAGGCCTGGGAATTCGCGCTGCGCGCCTGACCCACCGCGACACGGTCAACAAATCCTTTCGTAAGAAAACCGGATTTGCGGTGTGGGGATGCGGATAATTGAGACCTGCGCGCCTAGGTTGTCGCCGCTATGCCGAAGCGCGAAACGACTCCAAAGTCGGCCGCCCAACTGCAGGCGAGCCAACGCGAGCCCGCTACAAAACCGGTTGTCAGGCAAGCCCCGCCACCACCCGGAATGGGCAAGCTCGTCGACAAGACGGCCTGATCGGATCCCTTAAAAATTATCGGCGGGCCTGAAAAAAACTTTTCAGGAGTTCAGCGCACTCGCTTTCGTTAATGCCGCTGTAGACCTCGGGGCGATGGTGACATGTGGGCGCAGCAAAAAAACGCACGCCATGTTCAACTGCGCCGCCTTTGGTATCGGCGGCGCCGAAGTAAAGTCGCCGAATGCGCGTGAAAGACATCGCCGCTGCGCACATGGCGCAAGGTTCCAGCGTAACATAGAGATCGCAATCCGAGAGGCGCTCGCTCCCAAGGGCGGCAGCCGCCGCACGAATGGCAATGAGTTCGGCGTGCGCGGTCGGGTCGCGGTCGGCGATCGTTCGGTTGCCGGACAGCGCAACAACGCTCCCGGCCCTTACGATCACGCAGCCTACGGGCACCTCGCCCCGCGCTCCTGCCGCGCGGGCTTCCTCGATGGCGATGGACATGAATGTGGGCGATGGCATCCCCGGTCATGGCCGGGCTTGTCCCGGCCATCCACGTCTTCTATGCCGCTCCGTGTATAAAGACGTGGGCGCCCAGCACAAGGCTTGTGCCCGAGCCGGCATGACGAAGAAGTCCAAAATGACCGCAACATCCAACAAAGAAAAGCCCGGCGAGCGGATCGCAAAAGTCATCGCGCGCGCGGGCCTCGCCTCCCGACGTGAAGCCGAGGCCTGGATCACGGCCGGGCGCGTATCGGTCAACGGTGAGGTTATTTCTTCGCCGGCTCTCAACGTGACGGCAAACGACCAAATCGCAGTCGACGGCGCACCTTTGCGGGCGCGCGAGCGTACCCGGCTTTTCCTGTATCATAAGTCGCGGGGATTGGTGACGACCCATTCCGATCCAGAGGGGCGCGACACGATCTTCCGGGCGCTTCCAAAAACCCTTCCGCGGGTCATCAGCGTCGGGCGACTCGACATCAACACCGAAGGTCTGTTGCTGCTCACCAATGACGGCGGACTCGCGCGCATCTTGGAATTGCCGGCAACCGGCTGGTTGCGCCGCTATCGCGTGCGTGCACTCGGGCGAGTGCGGCAGGAGGCGCTCGACGGTCTGAAAAGCGGCGTCACTATCGACGGAATCCACTACGGTCCGATTGAAGCTACGCTCGATCGCGACCAGGGGGCAAACGTCTGGCTGACCTTTGGCATTCGCGAGGGCAAGAACCGCGAGGTGCGCAAGGTTCTCGAATCACTGGGTCTGAAGGTGAACAGGCTGATCCGTGTCGCGTTTGGTCCTTTCGATCTGGGCGACCTCGACGACGGCGCCGTTCGGGAAATCGAGACCGACGAGCTACGCACAAAATTGGGCGATCAGATCGTTGCTCAGTCCAACGCCGATTTTGCTGCACCCTTGACCGTTGAGGAACAGCAGTCGCCGCTGCGGCGACCGCTCCGGGACGAAAGGCAAGGACCTCGAAGGCCGAAGGGCGGGAAACCTCCAGTACGGCGCGACAAGTATAGAGCGAGCCGCCGCGACCGTTCGGGCGGACCTCGTCCGTCGAGACCGCGATAATGCGCGTTGTCGGGGGCAAACTTCGTTCACGGCCCATTGCGGGCCCGAAGTCCGACGCCGTGCGCCCGACCAGTGACCGATTGCGCGAAGCGTTGTTCAACATTCTCACGCATTCGTACGGCGACCCTGTCACGGGCGGTCGGGTGCTCGACCTGTTCGCCGGTACCGGCGCCCTTGGAATCGAGGCCATTTCGCGTGGCGCGGACTACGCATTGTTTGTTGACGAGGGTGTCGAAGCCCGCGCGCTATTGCGAGACAATGTCGAGTCGCTCGGTCTTGGCGGCGTCACGCGGATTTTCCGACGCGATGCGACCAAACTGGGGCCGGCACATCCCCTCGAGCCGTTTTCGCTGATCTTCCTCGACCCTCCCTATGGCAAAAGCCTGGCGGAAAAGTCGCTGATCTCTGCGCGCGATGGAGGGTGGTTGGTACCACAAGCGCTGGTGGTCGTGGAGGAAGCCACCGATGCCGGGTTCAAGGCACCCGAGGGGTTCATCGAGGCCGAACGCCGCCAATACGACGACACCGAATTCACTTTCCTCCGGTTGAGCTAGATCACCTTCGCCCGAACAGCCGCTCAATATCGGTCAGCTTCAATTCCACGTAAGTCGGCCGGCCGTGATTACATTGGCCCGAATTGGGGACCGCTTCCATCTCGCGCAGCAGCGCATTCATTTCCTCGGGCTTCAGCCGACGTCCAGCGCGAACCGAGCCGTAACAAGCCATCGTCGCCGAAACGTGCATGAGGCGGCGCTCCAGCGGCAATGAATCATCCCATTCCGCAACATGCTCGGCGAGATCGTTGACCAGTCCCCTTACGTCGACATCGCCCAGTATGGATGGCGTTTCGCGCACGGCCACGGCGCCGGGGCCGAACGTTTCGATCACCAGGCCAAATTGCGCAAGTTCATCGGCACGTGCAGCGAGCCGCGCAGCATCACTCTCGTCAAGTTCGACGATCTCGGGAATGAGAAGAATCTGCCTTGCAACGCCCGACTTCTCAATGGCCGCCTTCATGCGCTCGTAAACGATGCGCTCGTGAGCGGCGTGCTGATCGACGATCACGAGTCCATCGTGCGTCTGTGCCACGATATAGGTCTCATGAACCTGCGCACGCGCAGCGCCGAGCGGACGATCGAGCTGATCGGCTGCCGGTTCGAAACGCGCGACCGCGGCATCAGCAGCTGGTTCTCCGATGTCGAATACGGTCTGCGCGGCTTCCGCAAAGCCGGCCGCCGCTCCGTCCCCGATCGAGGCAAAACCGGGCGGCCGCGCCGGCGATCGCCGCCAGTCATAGGCACCGCGGCGCGGCGATACGGCGGGACGAAACGTCGCGATTGTTGCACTGCCTCCGGTCGTTGCCGCCCGTTGGCCGTCACGAGCCAACGCCTCCTTCAGCGCGCTCACGATCAGCGCACGCACCAGGCCGGCATCGCGAAAACGAACCTCGGTTTTGGCCGGATGCACGTTGACATCGACCTCGCGCGTATCCAGCGAAACGAACAGCGCGACCACCGGATGCCGATCGCGCGGCAGATAGTCGGCATAGGCCGCACGCACGGCACCAAAAAGCAATTTGTCGCGTACCGGGCGTCCATTGACGAAAAGATATTGCCCAAGCGAATTGGCGCGCGAGAGCGTCGGTAACCCGGCAAAGCCGGTTACTCGTACATCGTTTTGCCCGGCGTCGATCGCGACTGCGTTGGCACGGAAATCGGGCCCAAGGACGTCGCCAAGCCGGGCAAGGTGATCGCCTTCAGGCGCGGGTCCCCAGGTCAATGGGGCACGTTCCTCGCCCGCCAACGTAAAGGATACGTCGGGCCGGCTCATGGCCAGGCGCCGCACAACATCTCGCACTGCCTCAGCCTCGCTGCGATCGGCCTTCAAGAATTTCAACCGCGCAGGCGTCGCATGGAAAAGATCACGGACTTCGACCGTGGTTCCGTGCCCGAGAGAAGCCGGCTTCGCGGCCGACTTCTCGCCAGCGTCAACCGTAATGCTCCATGCATGCGACTCTTCGGCGTGGCGCGTGGTGATGGTCAGGCTCGCTGCAGCGCCAATCGACGGCAGCGCCTCGCCACGAAAACCAAGCGTGCGGATCGATAGCAAATCGTCGCTATCAAGTTTGGATGTCGCATGCCGCTCTACTGCGAGTTCAAGATCCGCGCGGATCATCCCCTCGCCGTCGTCCGTGACGCGGATCAGCCGCCGGCCACCACCATCCGTCAGCACATCGATGCGGCGCGCGCCGGCATCGAGCGCATTTTCGACCAGCTCCTTGACGACACTTGCCGGCCTCTCAACCACCTCGCCGGCGGCGATCCGGTTGATGACAGCCTCTGATAACTGGCGAACGCGCATTGCGGGGGGCCTGGTCCGAATCGGGCTGACTCTACCGGCGCGCTACGGCGGCCGCGAGGCAACGGAGCGAACTGCCCCCGCTATCCCAGGCCTAATCCCAGCCCGGCTTGCTGCGGCGCAGAGTTTTGATGCCCGAGCGGTGCTTTTTGGTCTCCAGCCTCTCACGCCTTTGCGCCTTGGGCACCTTCGTCGGTCGCCGCGGCGTCGGCCTGACCGCAGCCTGCCGGATCATGTCAAACAGGCGTTCGCGGGCATCTTCCCGATTGCGTTCCTGCGTCCGATGCTGCTGCGCGACGATGACTATGACGCCTTCCTTTGTCAGCCGCTTGCCGGCAATGCGCATGAGCCGCACCGCGACATCGTTCGGCAAAGACGGCGAGTGCCGCGCGTCAAAGCGAAGCTGAACCGCGGACGAAACCTTGTTGACGTTCTGCCCGCCAGGTCCAGAGGCGCGCACGAAAGATTCCGAAAGCTCGGACTCCTGAATGGAGATTGTGTCTGTGATAGGGATCATGACCCGCTGTCACGACATCAGATATTTTTTTGCAAGAACCTTGCCTTCTTCCACTGCCGGCTGGTCGAACGGGTCGATCCCAAGAAGATGCGCCGCGATGATCGTCTCCAACATAAAATGCATCATCAGTTCGCCAAGGGCTTCCTCATCGAGCCTGTTGATGGAATTGTACGCACCGGGCAACCGTTCTTCGCCAGCGTTTCCGCAGTCGCGCGCCCTTCGGCGGCAACCAGATCACCGATGCTCTTTCCGGCGAAACCCGGTTCGCCCGCAAGTTTTGCAAGGTCGCCGTCCATGGATGGACCGCTTCCCGCGCCATCAACGGTTATGACAGTGAAGAGCTTGTCGCGCGGACCGCCGATGAACAACTGCAATTGGCTGTGCTGATCGACCGGCCCGAGCGCCGCGAGGGGCGTCGTACCTTTGCCATTTTTGCCAAGACTTTCAGCCCAGAGCTGCACATACCAATGCGTGAAGCGCTGTAAGCGATCGCAGTACGCCATCAGGACACTGATTGATTTCCCTTTGCTCTCGGAGAGAGCAACCGAGAGCGCAGCGCCGACCGCCGACGGCACCTGCATCGCCGGCTTTTTTGCGAGAACAGGCGCCAGTGCGATGCCGGCGCCCTCGCGCACCGCGGCAATGTCGAGACCCAGAAATGCCGCGGGCAGCAGACCGACATTGGTCAATGCCGAGTAGCGACCGCCGACACCGGTATCGTGGTCGAGCATGGGGACGCGGAATTTGCCGAGCAGATCACGCAAGCCGTTCACCTTGCCGGACCTGGACGGCTCGCTGATCCCCAAAAAGATATCGGGAATGCGTGTCTGCAATCCCGCCTCTCTCAATGCCGACAGGGCAGCGATGGTCTGCATCAAGGTCTCGGCGGTTCCACCAGATTTTGATATCGCGACGAAGCGCGTGGTGGCGTGCGGCAGTCTTGCAAGCAGAGTTTCAAAGCTGTCCGGATCGAGATTGTCGATGAAATGCAATTGAGGCGGCGCCCGCAACACGCCGACCCCTGGGACCGCAAACCCGGTAAGTTGCGCCAAAGTTTGGCCGCCAAGGCTGGAGCCGCCCGTGCCGAGAATAACGATATCGGTCGCCCTGTCCGCCAGCTGGCGTGCGATATCCTTGATGGTCTCCAGGTCCGCACGAGTTTCCGGCAAGCGCAGCAGAGGCAGAGTGCTATCGGCATGCCGGGCCCGAATCTGGTCAAGCGCGCCTTCCGCCCGCGCCAAAGCGGCCTTCAGCGCGTCTGCGGCGATGCCGTGCGGCCCAATCTTCTCTTCGCGCGCACTGTCGATCGATTGGACGATGTTCATGTCGGTATTAGCCTAGAGTCGCGCAAAAGGCGCAACGGCGGAGACCAACGCGAACGTTATTCCGTAGCTCCGCTCGACGTCAGCCCCTTTGGCTTGCCGGCAATCGTCACCAATAAGCCCCCGCCATACAGACGTTTTGCCACGCGCTTGGCATCCTCGATTGTCACCGCATCGATTAAAGCGCTGCGCCGCTGAACATAGTCGATGCCGAGATCATCGATCTGGATCTGGGTCAGCTGGGCCGCGATCTTGCCCGAAGTGTCAAGTGAAAGGGCATAGGACCCCTTGAGAAACGACTTGGCGGCAGCGAGTTCGTCGGGCGTCGGCCCTTCCTCGGCCATCCGTTTGACTTCCTGCTCAATCACGGCCAGCGCATCGGCCGTGCGATCAGCCCGCGTTGCGGTACCGCCAAGCATCACGGCCGCGCGGCGAAACCAGACTAGACTGTCGGAGACGCCATAGGCGAGCCCGCGTTTCTCGCGCACCTCTCTGTAGAGGCGTGACGAGAAGCTGCCGCCACCCAGAATATGATTGACGATGTAAGCCGCCATGAATTCGGGATCCTGACGGGCAATGCCCTGCCCGCCGAAAGTGACGACGGCCTGCGGCACATCGACATTGATCACGATGCGCCGACCGAGGCCGCTCGGGGTCGCATTCGCAATCGGCTTGAGATCGTTTTTCGCGGGCAGTGCACCGAATGCACGGTCGATCAGCATGCCGGCCGTTTTGGCATCGACATCACCGACGATCGACACTTTCAACTCGTTGCGTGCGAACACGCGACGCACATATTCGCGCATGTCGGCGGCGGTGATGCGCGGCACCGATTCTAGGGTGCCCTTACCTTCACGGCCATAGGGGTGATCGGGAAAGGCCGTCTGCCACCAGCGACGACTGGCGAGATCGTTCGGATTGGTTGTGTCGCGCTGAAGCGTGGCCATCGTCTGACCCCGCAAGCGATCGATCGCATCTGCATCGAAACGGGGGCTGGTCAGCGCGAGGCGCAACAGGTCGAAAGCTTCGTCCCGGTGCTCGTTCAGTGCCCGCAAAGAGCCGTGGATGTAGTCGCGGCCCACCTGGAAACCGAGTTCGATGGCATGATTTTCCACGCGCTCATGGAAGGCCTTGCCGTCAAGATCACCGGCCCCTTCGTCCAACAGGGCAGCGGCAAGATTAGCCGTACCGGCCTTTTCGGCATCGTCTTGCGTAGTGCCGCCGTGGAATGCGTAGTTGAGTGTAACCAGCGGGAGTGCCTTTTCGCGCACCAGCCAAGCCTCGATACCTGCCGGGCTGACAATCTTTTCGATTGTCATCGCCGAAGCGGTGTTCGCGCTCGCAATCGCAGCAGCGGCAGCAAAGAAAATCGACAAAACCCGAATCATGACCGCTTCTCCGCCTGCGGGCTTACATCTTTGACCAAATAGCCCGTGACGGAACGCCGTTTATCCAGCCATTGACGGGCAGCATCCTGCACCTGCTCCGCCGTTACCGCACGAATGCGGTCCGGCCAATTCTTGACGTCATTGACCGATGCACCTGTTGTCAATGCCGTTCCGTACCAGCGGGCCATGCTTGCCTGGTTGTCCAGCGCATACACAGCGTCCGCGATCAATCTGGTTTTGGCCCTCTCGAGCTCCTCTGCTGTCACGCCCTTCGCGATAACCTCAACGACAATCGCATCGGTTTCTGCTTCAAGCTGCGTCAGCGTAACTCCGGGCCGTGGCGAACCACCAATTGCGAACTTCGACAGATCCAATGTGCTGGCATCGTACCAGGCGTTGGCTGCGACAGCGACTTGCTTGTCGACGACGAGGCCGCGATAGAGGCGGCTGTTCGAACCACTGCCGAGGATATGGGCGAGTACTTCAAGTGCCATCGACTCCCCACGCTTGCTCGTCGCGAAGGACGGCACGAGATATTCACGCTGCAGAGTGGGTATTTCTGCGCGAGCATCAGCCAGAGTGAGCGATCGCGCGGCCACTGGCGGCGGTTCCTGCGCGCGAATGCGAGGCGGCAGGTTATTGTGGCGAGGCACCTTGCCGTAAGTCTCTTCGACGAGTGCCCGAGCCTTTGCGGGATCCACGTCCCCGGCAATCACGACGACGGCATTGTTCGGCGCATAAAACCGGCGGTAAAACCCGATCGCGTCGTCGCGGGAAAGCTCTTCCATTTCGTGGCGCCAGCCGATAACCGGCTTTCCATAGGGATTGTTCAGATATAACGCCGCGTCGATCTGCTCGCCCAGGCGAGCGCGAGGATTGTTTCCGATGCGCTGGTTCTGCTCCTCGAGAATGACATTGCGCTCGGGCAAAACGACGTCATCCGTGAGCTGAAGACCGGTCATGCGGTCCGCCTCGAATTCCATAACCGTCTTCAACTGATCGCTCGGAACGCGCTGGTAGTAGCCCGTGTAATCCTGCGACGTGAAGGCATTCTCTTGGCCGCCGATACGCGCAACCACCTGCGAGAATTTTCCGGTCGGATTTTTGGCCGTGCCCTTGAACATCAGATGCTCGAGAAAATGAGCCAACCCCGATTTGCCCGGCGTCTCATCGGCGGCGCCGACTTTGTACCAGATCATGTGCGTTACGACGGGCGCGCGATGATCCGGGATGACAACCAGCTCTAATCCGTTGGCGAGCGTAAAGTCAGCGACTTCGGGGCCGCGCTGCTGGGCAACCGCAAGCGAGGGCGTTGCGATCACGGTGACGAGCGCAATCAGCGTCAAGTTTGTTCTGGAGAGCACGTTATCGGGCCTGGATATGTTGCGATCGTGCGTCAGCACGAAATCGGATGGTGTCGCCCACCATAAACCAAAATAGAATCTACGGCCGTCAAACTACTTCACCGGCTCGGAATGCGTTGTGTAGTAGTCGGTCGCCTTTGGCGCCGCCGCCTTGCCGACGCCGTAAGGTTGGCTCGGCGAAGGCGTCTGGTAGCCTGTCGGCGGATCGGTCAGCGAAGACCGCGGCGGCTCACCGGTAAATTTCTCGGTTTCCTCTTTCTTGCCGCCAAACATGTTACCGAACATGCTGTTCTTGAAGCCGAGTTCCGACGGCATGATTTGGCTACCGAAGCCGGAGGCCGGTGGCTCGTAACCATCGTCGGTGCGCACCTGCTTTTTCTTCGAGCGGCCGCCCGGCGTCAACTGATCGGGACGCAGCGGATTCTGTTCACGCTCCCGTTCGTCACTGACGTTGCGGCCCTTTTCCATGGCCGCCTGCGCCTTGCGCCGTTCTTGGTCGGGATCTTTCGGCCACGCAGGATTGTTGGCAATCGCCGCATCACTCCGCTCGGGTGGCGGCAACGCACGGCTTGGCGGAATGACGAGCGGCGAACGCTCCCGGTAGTTGATCATCTCTTCGCCATCACGCTTTAGGCCGAGCCCTTCCATGATGCCGCGCATGAACTTCTGATCGACCGTGACTTCGTCATCGGCCGCCTGCGCGGGACGAACCAATGCGACTGCGCTGAGCGCCAAGCCGAAGGCGGCGCCGGCCGCAAAGATGGTCGTCATGCGCATCATGTTCATCCGAATCTGGGCCATGGAACCTTCGAATTGTCGCGACTCTTGCGGTGGATCAGGGCGCTTTTGCGGCGCGGTCCATTACAAGAGAGTCATACAACAGGCCAATAACCCCCGCAACGATGGCTACATCGGCGAGGTTAAAAACGTACCAGTTGAAGCGCCAATCCGCCGTGGAAATGTGGAAAAAGACGAAATCGGCGACCCAGCCGTAGGCCAAGCGGTCGATGGCATTACCGGCCGCTCCTCCGATAATTAGGCCAAGAGAGAGCGCAATGAGCCGATCCTTTGCACGCGCAAGCCACACGGAAAGCAACAAGACGGCGACTGCCTTGAAAGCCAGCAATATCCATTGGCCGAGCGGCCCCTGCGTCTGGAAAAGGCCGTAGCTGATGCCGGTATTGCGTGCGAGAACGATATCAATGAAAGGACCAAGTCTGACAGGCCCGTTAGCGGCGAGATCGAATACGAACAACAGGTAAATCTTGCTCGCCTGGTCCAGCGCGCAGGCGGTAAGGGCGACGGTCAGTCCGACGCGCGTCCACGGGCCGGTAAAATAGGAACGGAGGCTCAATATCTACTCCGCCGCCTTGCGTGTTGCTTCCCATTCCCGTAGCGCCTGCGCGTCACGCGGCGACACGTCGGGATAGTCGGGATCGGCGCCGATCGTGGTGAGGATTTTCCACGAGCGCGCGCATTTTTTTCCTTCGGCGAGGTTTGGAACAACGGCTACGCCCGCGACCTCCGGCAGATGAAAGGCGCCACCAAGCCTTTCGTCCCGAACGAGCGTCGCCGCCGAGGTGATACACGCCTCCGCGAGGTCGCAATCGACTACAGCTTCGTACAGCTCCTCGTTCGACACGTGCACGATTGGATGAGCTTCGAGTGACGACCCGATTCGCTTTTGTGCGCGCTCGATTTCCAATGCACCCGTCACGACACGGCGTACTGCCCGAATCTTACGCCACTTGTCGGCGAGCTCGTCATCTCGCCACAACGCCGGAACTTCGGGGAACATTTCCAGGTGCACGGATTTTGCGGCATCGCCGTAGCGCGAAAGCCATGCCTCCTCGGCCGTGAAACAGAGCATCGGCGCGAGCCACGTGACGGTACAGCGGAACAGCTGGTCGAGAACCGTGAGACAGGCCTTGCGCTTTACCGAAGAATACGGGTCGCAATAGAGCGCGTCCTTGCGGATGTCGAAATAGAAGGCCGACAGATCCGACGTCATGAAGCTCGATAGCGCGGCAAAGATACGCTTGTAGTCGAAGTCGGCGTAGGCCTTGCGCACCAGAACATCGAGTTCAAATAGCCGGTGCAGCATCAGCCGCTCGAGTTCCGGCATCTTGTCCAGACCGACTCGATCCTCCTCGCGGAAGTGCGCAAGACTACCGAGCATCCAACGCACGGTATTGCGCAGCTTGCGGTACGTCTCGACCGTCGTCTTTAGAATTTCCGGACCGATGCGCAGGTCGTCGGCGTAATCCGACGCGCAGACCCACATGCGCAAAATATCGGCGCCAGACTGTCGGATCACGTCCTGTGGCGCGGTGACGTTGCCGAGCGACTTCGACATTTTGCGCCCCTGCTCGTCGAGCACGAAGCCGTGCGTCAGCACCACGTCAAATGGCGCACGTCCGCGCGTACCGCAGGATTCGAGCAGCGACGAGTGGAACCAGCCGCGGTGCTGATCGCTGCCTTCCAGATACATCACGGTATCTTTGCCGCCGTCGATTTTGCGTTCGATGCCGGCGAGTGTCGGGAAATGCTGCGGATCTTCCAGCACGAAGGCATGTGTTGAGCCGGAGTCGAACCAGACGTCGAGAATATCGTCGATTTTCTTCCAGGAATCATTGGCAAGCTTGCCGAGGAAGCGCTCACGCGCGCCCGCCTTGTACCAGGCATCGGCGCCCTCCTCCTCGAAGGCACTTATGATGCGCAACTCGACTTCGGGGTCTTGCAGGATTTCGACCGAACCGTCCAGCCTTTCCTTGACGAAGACGGCAATAGGCACGCCCCAGGCGCGCTGGCGCGAGATGACCCAGTCGGGACGCCGCTCAATCATTCCGGTGATGCGATTTTCACCCTGCTCCGGCACCCATCGAGTTATCTTAATCGCCGACAATGCGCGATGACGCAGCGTATCGCCTTTCCCCGCGATGTCCTTATCCATCGCGATGAACCACTGCGGGGTATTCCGGAAGATGATCGGCTTCTTTGAACGCCAGCTGTGCGGGTACTGATGCTTGAGCCGGCCGCGCGCGATCAGCATGCCGGTGTCAATCAAAGCCTTGATGACCGCTTCGTTGGCGTCGCCTTTCTCGCCTTTGTCATTGATGACACGTTTGCCGGTGAACCCAGGTGCCGCCTCGGTAAAAGCGCCGTTCTCGTCGACGGTGTAGGGAATAGCCGGATTGATCCCGCGGTTTTGCAATTCGGCTTTGTCCGCGATCCATATCTCGAAGTCGTCCCGGCCGTGTCCGGGCGCGGTGTGCACAAATCCGGTCCCATCCTCGTCGGTGACATGGTCGCCGGCCAGCAAGGGCACGAGGAAGTCATAGCCGCCCTTACCCTTCAATGGATGGTCACAAGTCATGCCGCCAAGCACGCGAGCATCGACGGCTCTCACTTTTTCAAAAGCTGTGACGCGGGCTTGCTTGAAAACGGCCTCGGCCAGCTTGTCGGCGAGGATGAGGAGATCGCCATTTTTCGTCCAGTTTTCGGCAGGCGCATCAACGACCCTGTAAAGACCGTAAGAAATCTTCGGTGAAAAAACGATCGCGCGGTTTCCGGGCAGCGTCCAAGGTGTCGTCGTCCAGATCGCGACCGAGGCATTTCCGACAAGATCGAAGGCCACCGCGACTTCGCTCTTGTTGTCGCCTTCGAGCGAAACATCCGCGACGGCAAACTTCACCCAAACCTGATCGCTGGTGTAGTCCTCGTACTCGACTTCGGCTTCGGCGAGAGCGGTCTTCTCCACCACGCTCCACATCACCGGCTTCGAACCTCGGTACAAGGTGCCGTTGGCGGCGAACTTCATCAACTCGCGCGCGATCTGCGCCTCGGCGAAAAAATCCATCGTCGTGTAAGGATGGGCCCAGTCACCCTCGACACCGAGACGTTTGAATTCCTCGCGCTGCACGTTGAGCCAGTGGTCGGCGTAGGCACGGCACTCCTGACGGAAGGCAACCATTGCAGCCGGATCGGAAAGGTTAGGCTTCGCCTTGTTCTTCGAGCGGTAGTTCTCTTCTTCGATTTTCCATTCGATCGGAAGACCGTGACAATCCCACCCGGGGACGTAATTCGAATCGTAGCCGAGCATCTGCTGGCTGCGCGTGACGACGTCCTTGAGAATCTTATTGAGGGCGTGACCGATGTGGATGTTACCGTTGGCGTAAGGCGGGCCGTCATGCAGGATGAATTTGTCGCGATCCTTCGCCGCCACGCGCAACTGCTTGTAGAGGTCGCCCTTTTCCCACCGCGCCAGGATCTCCGGCTCGCGCTGCGGCAGGCCGGCGCGCATGGGGAATTCGGTCTGCGGCAGGAACAGCGTTTCGGAATAGTCGCGCTCGGGTTTAGGCATGGCGGGCTATGTAGCAGGCCGGTTGGCTAAATGTCACCCAGCAGTGGGAATGCGTTGCCGGCGCGTTGGAGCGTACTACGAGCCTGAGCCGCGTCGCTCGTCATATGGCGCTTGAGCGCCTCGACTGATTCGAACTTCTGCTCGTGGCGGATCCACCCGATGAAGGCGACATCGATCCTCTGCCCGTAGAGATCGCCGTCAAAGTTGAACAGAAACACCTCAAGCAAGGGCGCCCCGTCGTCGAACATGGGCCGGCGGCCGAAGCTCGCGACGCCGTCGTGACGTTTTCCGGCGATATCAACGCGCACCGCGTAAATGCCGTGCTTGAGACCACAGGACGGGCTGAGCTTCAGATTGGCCGTCGGAAAACCAAACTCGCGCCCCCGCTTGTCGCCATGGATGACCTCGCCCGAAACAAACCAAGGTCCGCCCAGCAACTCCGTCGCCTCGACGACCCTGCCGGCCGCAAGCGCCGCACGCACCGCGCCGGAAGAAACCGGTCGCCCCTCGTCTTCCAGCGGCGGTACAATATCGACGGCAAACGCCAGCCGCGCTCCCTGTTCGGCCAGAAAACTCGGCGAGCCCATGCGGTTCTTGCCGAAATGAAAATCGAAGCCGATCGCCGCGCCACCGATACCGAGCGCACCCGCAAGAATCGTGACGACGAAATCTTCGGCGGAGGTCGCCGCCAGCGCCGCGTCAAAACGCATGACGACGGCGCCATCAAGCCCGGTCGCAGCCAGCAGGCGCAGCTTGTTACGTTCGTCACTGAGCTCGAACAGCGCATCCTGGGGCCGCAGGAAGCGCCTTGGATGCGGAGTAAAGGTCAGCGCCGCCGCCTTTCGTCCGAGTTCGCGCGCGCGCGTCAGCGCCGCTCCGATGACGGCACGATGACCGCGATGAACGCCATCGAAATTGCCGATAGCTACCACCGCACCGCTCAGCGGGTCGCTGTCGATGCCTTGCGCGCCGCCGCGCGCCACGTGGAACTGTCCGGTAGAGATAGGGCCGCTCATCGTGCGTCCAAGTGACTATCGGGAATCGTGATCAGAATTTGTGCATGCCTTCATCGCGCGGGATTTCAAAGCGTCGTTACGGTTAGCGCGCCGTTAACAAACTTTCAAATTAACCGGTTATTCAAGACCCATTGCTATCTATCCCCACCTTCAAGCGGAGAGCCCCGGGTTGGGCAAATGCGCGATGGCTGTCGATCTGACCAAGCCAGTTCTCGTGGTAGACGACTACAACACGATGATTCGCATCATGCACAACCTGCTCAAGCAGCTTGGCTTTGAGCAGGTCGATGATGCCAGTGACGGATCGACCGCGCTCACCAAACTGCGCAAGGGCGACTACGGCTTGGTCATTTCCGACTGGAACATGGAGCCGATGACCGGCTTCGCGTTGCTGCAGGAAATGCGCTCCGACCCCTCGCTCGCTGAGATTCCCTTCATAATGGTCACGGCAGAATCGAAGACCGAGAACGTGATCGCGGCAAAGCGAGCCGGCGTGTCGAACTATATCGTGAAGCCGTTCAACGCGCAGACGCTCAAGAACAAGATCGACGCCGTGTTTGGTGAAGAAGAAATTCCGGCTCCGGCGGCCTGAGCCCCTACCAACTCAATTCCCGCATGACAGCCTTCGGCATGCCGCCGGCGGCGTTGAACGTCGCCGTCAGTGCGTCGTGGTCGGGCTCCTCGCGACTGCCCAGCTCCTCAGCGTGAATTCCAGAAGTCACGAACAGGAAGTCGAGGCCCATCGCACGCGCGCCCTTAAGGTCCGTGCGTACCGAGTCGCCGACTGCAAGCACACGACTAGGTGCGATCTTCCGGCCGGCGGCGCACTCAGCCTTTGCCACCGCCATTTCATAGATCGGCCGGTAAGGTTTTCCAGCGTAGAGCACCTCTCCGCCCATCGCTGCATAGAGATCGGCGATGGCGCCGGCGCAATAGACCAGGGTCGAACCGCGCTCGACGACGACGTCGGGATTGCCGCAGACCATGAACAGTTTGCGAGCGAGCATGGATTCCAGCAGCTGCCTGTAATCGTCCGGTGTCTCGCTTTCGTCGTCTTTCAGACCTGAACAGACCACGTAATCGGCGGTCTCTGGCGGAGCCAGATGTACATCGAGCCCGCTGAATATCGAGAGGTCGCGCTCGGGACCGAGGTGATAAAGTGACTGGTCCTGCCTCTCCCTAATCACGCTACGTGTGACATCGCCGGACGAGACGATCGCGTCGTAAGTCTCGCGCGGGACGTGCAGGCGCTCGAGCTGTCGCGACACGACCTCGCTTTGTCGCGGCGCGTTGGTGATCAGCGCCACCACGCCGCCGCGGGCCCGCAGGCGCATCAGCGCATCGCATGCGTGCGGGTAAGACTTGATGCCGTTGTGTATCACGCCCCACACGTCCGACAGCACCACGTCATAGTCGGATGCGATCGTCGAAAATTTCGTGATTAGGGGCGGCAAAGAAATCATAAACTCATCAACAACGAAAGGAAAACGTCAGCTGACCGCAAGCAGAGCGCCGGGGCTTTCGTTCACCCCCGGTTTTGAAGCGTCACCGTTGCGCTGAAGCGCCTCCGCGCGCACCGGCCGCGGCGGCGAGAACAGGAAGCCTTGTCCAAAACGCACGTCGTAGTCGAGCAGATCCACAACCGTCGTTTCCGTTTCTATCCGCTCGGCGATCAAGTCGATCCCCGAACGCGCCATCAGGTCGGCAAGGTCTTCCGGATCGATGTCGCTTTGATTGGCGGTGGTCTTGTTGAGCAGCAGCCTGGCCGGAACCTTCAGAAACCGGAACGAGCGGCTGGCCAGCTCATTCGGCTCCATGTGCAAATCGGTGACATGATCCATGGAGAAACGGAAGCCGCGTTCGGCAAGAGCCGCCAGACTTTCATGCTCGATCGGGCCGAAGTTGCGATAGGCCTCCTGCGTAAATTCGAACATCAGTGAAGACGCAAGCGCGCGATTCGCGTCCATGAAATCGAGGAACTGACGGAACATCAGTGCATCGGTCAGGGAGGCGGCGCTGACGTTGCAGAAAAGACCAACATCACGGCTCTTCAGAAGCAACCGGCGGGTCACCTGCACGCAACGAAAACCCGCAAGATTGTCGATCTTCGGCATCAGGCCGACGCTCTCGGCGACGTCGATAAAATCACCGGCCGGAACGATGTCGCCGTCTTCGGTACGCAAGCGCGATACCGCCTCGTAGTAACGAACCTTGCGCTGCGGCAGCGTGACGATCGGCTGCAAATAGAGGTCGATGCGGTTCGCGTCGACGGCCTTCGAGATCAGATCTGCAACGCTGTCCCGCGAAAGACCGCGAAAGCGCTCGGCGCCAGGAATCACGTCGTTCCCGGCAATGGTCAGCGGGCTTTCGACGGGACGCGTGGGCTCGGGCTTCGCAGCACTGATTGCGGGTCGGACCGACAAAGCCCCCTGCTTCTGCAAAGCGGCCGCGTGCGATGCGACGGTCTGGGCAATCTGTTTGACCAAGGCGCCAAGCTCGCCGATTTCCGTCGCCAGCGGATCGTTTGCGGCACGCGCCCGATATGTTGGCGATGCGATCTTAGCTTCCGCCGTATTGATGCGGCGAGAAATCTCCGCGACCTGGCGGGCCAGATCGGCCGTGCCACGCGACAGATCGGCGATCTGGTCGCCGAGATCGGTACGATCACGCAGGCGATTGCTGACCGAATTGAAGAGCGCCATGCCCGTCAGCGCAGCCAACGCCACCATGGCCGAGGTGCTGGCATCCAAGTTGAAGCCGAGATAGAGCACCGCGCCTATCGAGACAGCGATAAGCACGACACAGGACGCGATGAAGACAGCGCTGATACGTCGCATTCGGACTTATCCTGGGCCGACTGTCGGGGCCAATGCAATGCCGCCAAGGATGGCTGATTCGCTTAGCCGAATACCAATGTTCACGAGGCCGCGGCTCCGCGCAACTCGAAGTCCTGCTATGGTAGCGCGAAACCGCCGTTTATTCGCAGGAAGTTGAAGCCATTGTGGACCGCTAAGTCGACGCCGGCGTCCCGTCATCATTCTGTCCTGACCCGGATCGTCGAGGCCCCGGCGCGGGCGATGGCCGCCATTCTGTTCCTGCACGCCGTCGTATGGACGGCCCTTCCGAGCCTCCTCTATGCCAATTTGCCTCTCGATCTCATTGAGGCACTGACCTATGGCCGGGAATGGCAGCTCGGCTACGACAAACTGCCGCCATTGCCCTGGTGGCTGGTGGAAATCGCTTACCGTCTGTTTGGTCACGACTTTGCCTATTACCTGCTGGCGCAGATTGCGGTTGTGGCTGCGCTGTGGCTGATCTGGCTAACCGCACGGCCGCTCGCCGGTCCGCTCGGTGCACTCGTCGCGGTGCTGATCGTCGATGGCCTGCACTATCTCAATTACACATCGACCAAATTCAACCACGACGTCGTTCAACTGCCATTCTGGGCGCTGGCCGGATTCGCGTTTCATCGCGCATTGCGCGGCGGGCGGATCGGGCATTGGCTCTTGCTCGGGTTCGCGATTGGAGTGTCGCTGTGGTCGAAATACTTCGTGGTGGTGCTCGCTGCACCCCTCGCATTATTCATTCTCTACGACCGCGAGGCACGCAAAGTCCTAGCAACACCGGGTCCTTACATCGCGGTCGTTGCGGCGCTCATTACAATGGCGCCGCATATCGTCTGGCTCGTGCAGAATGGTTTTCTGCCGTTCATTTACGCCGAACACCGCGCGCTGCCCTCGCGTGGACTGGTTGACCACATCTGGCACCCTTTGCAATTCGGCGTTGGCCAGGCGTTTTTCCTTGTTCCGTCTTTGCTGATTGCACTGCCGCTATTTTTTCCGCGCAGACGCGCCAATGAGATGGCGCTCAGCGCCGACACGTTCGACCGATGCGTTGTCAATTGGCTCGCCTTTGGCCCATTCGCGACGGTCGTGGCTATGTCGGCGATCAGCGGCCGTGGCACAGTTGCGATGTGGGGCTATCCGCTCTGGCTCTTCCTCGGATTATGGATTGTGTTGTTTACGCACCGCGTGCTCGACGAGTCCCGGCTCGCGCGGGTGCTCCTCATCTGGGCGGCCGCATTCGCGTGCCTGGCGCTTGCGTTCATCGCCAACTACGGCGTGTTGCCGAACTACGATCATCGCTACCGGGCAGTATTTTTTCCGGGGAGCGATCTGGGGCGCGAACTATCGCAGCGCTACCGCGCGGCGACAGGCCGACCGATCAGCTATGTGATCGGCAGCATGTGGGATGGCGGCAACGTCGGGCATTATGCGCCCGAGCACCCGCGCGTGCTGATCGATGGAAAACCGGACCGAGCGCCGTGGATCGACCTTGCCGATCTCAGAAATAAAGGTGCGGTCGTGGTGTGGACGGCAGGCGACCTGAACGCAGTGCCACCGGGACTGCGCTCAATCGCAGCGGATGCCGCAGTGCAGCCGCCATTCTTGCTGCGTTACTTGCGCGGAGATTTAAATCTCAATGTCGGCTGGGCGATCCTCCACCCAAGGCCGTCATATGCGGCCGCATCGCCTAGGCCAGCGCCCTAATGATACGGGCAAGCTTGCCGAAAATTTCTTCAATCTGGCTTTCGCTCACAATCAGCGGCGGACTGAGCGCCAGCGTGTCGCCGACCGCACGGAACATAAAATCATGCTCGAAGAAGGCTGCTTCAAGCGCTTCCATGCCGCGCTTGCCGACGGCATCGGGCCTGCTGGCGAGATCGATGCCCACTGTTAGCCCGACGGGCCGGATATCGAGGACATTCGGCAGGCCTTTAAGGCCCATGGCCGCCGGCGCCCATACGCTCTCGAGCTTGCGCGAGCGCTCGAACAGGCCTTCGTCGCGGTAAACGTCGAGCGTGGCAAGGCCGGCGGCGCAGGCCAACGGATGCGCCGAATAAGTGTAACCGTGGAACAGCTCGATGACGTGTTCGGGCCCTTTCATGAAGGCATCGTAGATCCCCTTGCGCACGATCACGCCGCCCATCGGCACAGCGCCCGAAGTCACGCCTTTGGCAAAAGTGATCATGTCCGGGATAACGCCGTAACGTTCGGCGGCGAACGGATACCCAAGCCGGCCAAAGCCGGTGATGACTTCGTCGAAGATCAGCAGAATTCCGTGCTTGTCGCAGATCGCGCGCAGCCGTTCGAGATAACCTTTCGGCGGCGGCAAAACACCGGTGGACGCGGCGACCGGTTCAACAATTACAGCAGCTATAGTTGATGCATCGTGCAACGCGACAAGACGATCGAGATCGTCGGCAAGATGCGCGCCCCACTCGGGTTCGCCGATGCTGAAGGCCTGTTTCTCACGATTGTAAGTCATCGTCAGATGGTCGACGCCGGCGAACAGCGCGCCGAATTGCTTGCGGTTGTTGACGATGCCGCCGACGGCAATGCCTCCGAAGCCGACCCCATGATATCCGCGTTCCCGACCGATCAGACGTACGCGCGAGGCGTTGCCCTGGACGTTATGGTAGGCAAGCGCGATCTTGAGCGCGGTGTCGACTGCTTCCGAACCGGAGTTGCAGAAAAATACGTGATCGAGGTCTCCCGGGGCGAGCGCGGCAACCCGGCTCGCAAGCTCGAACGCCTTGGGATGGCTGAACTGGAATGCCGGCGCGTAGTCCAGCGTGGCCGCCTCGCGCTGGATCGCTTCGACGATCGGTTCGCGATTATGGCCGGCATTCGTGCACCACAGGCCGGCCGCGCCGTCGAGCAGCCTGCGTCCGTCGCTGGCGATGTAATGCATATCCTTGGCGCCCACGATCATCCGCGGGCGCTTTTTGAACGCGCGGTTGGCGGTAAACGGCATCCAATAGGGTTCGAGATCGTTGGGGATGGCGATTTTTGCTTGTGCCTGGGCTTTTGCCATGACTGCTACCGTTTGGGCTGTCGTGCCGGGGCTTAGTGCCGCGCCTTTGCAACATAAAGAGGTGGATGGCAGGGACAAGCCCGCTGATGACTGTTTCCAGCGTTGCCGTAATACCGCCGTCTGATATGTAGACCCGCAAATGGCCGATAAACCCAGCAAGCCTCAGAAGGTCAAAGCACGCCTGCCGCGCGGCCTCGCCGATCGTGGGCCGGCCGAGATTGCTGCGACCCGGCACATGGTTGAAGCAATCCGTGTGGTGTTCGAGCGATACGGCTTTGAGCCGGTGGAGACGCCGGCGATCGAATATACCGACGCACTCGGCAAGTTCCTCCCCGACCAAGACCGCCCGAACGAAGGTGTATTCTCGTTCCAGGACGACGACGAGCAGTGGCTCTCGCTGCGTTATGACCTAACGGCTCCGCTCGCGCGCTACGTGGCGGAGAACTTTCAGAATCTCGCATTGCCTTACCGCTCGTATCGATTCGGCTGGGTGTTCCGCAACGAAAAGCCGGGTCCGGGACGCTTCCGTCAGTTCATGCAGTTCGATGCCGACACTGTTGGCGCTGCCTCCATGGTGGCGGATGCCGAGATGTGCATGCTTGCCGCGGACACAATGGAAGCGCTCGGCATTCCGCGCGGCAGCTACGTTGTGAAGGTAAACAACCGAAAGGTCCTCGATGGTGTCATGGACCAGGTTCACATCACACCTGAAAAACGACTCACGACGATGCGCGCCATCGACAAACTCGATCGGCTCGGAATCGAAGGCGTGAAAATGCTGCTCGGCAAGGGACGTAAGGACGAAAGCGGCGACTTTACAAAGGGCGCCGAGCTTTCGGACTCACAGATTGCAGGCATCGTGGCGGCCATCACAGGAACGCCCGGTCAAACCGGCGATGCACGAGGTCCAGGTGAACTAGAACTTTCGGAAATCGCCACGCTGATGCGATCCGCCGGCTACGACGATCGCGTTCGGATCGACAAGACTGTCGTGCGCGGTCTCGAATACTACACCGGTCCAGTCTACGAGGTTGAACTGACCTTCGAGATCAAGGACGAGAAGGGCCGGCCGGTGCGCTTTGGGTCAGTCGGTGGTGGCGGGCGTTATGACGGGCTTGTGTCACGTTTTCGTGGCGAACCTGTTCCCGCGACCGGATTCTCCATCGGTGTTTCGCGCCTGCAGGCCGCGCTTACCCATCTCGGCAAGATCAGCGGAAACCCGGCGCCCGGGCCGGTAGTGGTGACCGTATTCGATCGCGACCGTGTGGCCGACTACCAGCGCATGGTATCCGCGCTGCGTACGGCCAATATCCGTGCGGAGCTCTATCTCGGCAATCCGAAAAACAATCTCGGCACTCAACTCAAATATGCCGACAGGCGCGGCGCGCCTTGCGCCATAATCCAGGGCGGCGACGAAAAAGCGCGTGGAGAAGTCCAGATCAAGGACCTCATCCTCGGCGCAACTTTAACGGACACCAAGGACCGCGAAGATTATTTGAAGAAACAGGCCGAAGCGCAATTCGCGGCAAAAGAAGACGCTTTGATCGAAGCCGTGCGCAAGCTCCTTGCGCGACATAAATTGATCTGACGCATACGATATTGGCGCGTCCCTTGCATGCGTATGGGACGGTGAAACAATGCGCATTTTGACGGCACGCCACGCGACAACTTACCGCTACGCCCGGCCGGTGACCTTCGGGCAACATCGGCTGATGTTGCGTCCGCGCGATTCCCATGATCTGCGCCTGGTGGCCGCGGAACTCACTCTATCCCCGCCCGGCAACCTACGCTGGATGCACGACGTATTCGGCAATTCCGTCGCGCTGGTCGATTTCAATGCCAGCGCCGCGATGCTCACCATCATAAGCACCCTGAAAATCGAGCGATACGGACTCGATGGATTGCAATTTCCCATCGCGCCGGAGGCGGAATTTTATCCCTTCATCTATTCGAGCAGCGACCGCGTCGATCTGGGCCGACTGCTGGAACAACACTATCCCGACCCGAACGGAGCGCTGGCACGCTGGGCCGACAGCTTCGTGACATCGCGACCAATGCGGACGCTTGAGCTTCTCACCAACATGAACGCGGCGCTGAAACCGGACATCATCTACGCCGAGCGCCACGAACCTGGAACGCAATCGCCCGCGGAAACGCTTGCGACGAAGACCGGCGCTTGTCGCGACTTCGCGATGGTGTTCATCGAAGCTACGCGCTATCTCGGATTCGGCGCGCGCTTCGTCAGCGGCTATCTGTACGACCCGGCACTCGATCGCGGTGACGCAACGCAAGCCGTTGCGGCGACCCACGCATGGGCTGAAGTCTATCTGCCGGGTGCTGGCTGGATCGAGTACGATCCGACCGATGTGCTTATTGCCGGAGAGAATTTGATCCGCGTCGCGGTAACGCGCGACCCGTCTCAGGCAATTCCAATTTCAGGGAGCTATACCGGCAGCGCTGCGGATTTTCTGGGCATGACGGTCGAGGTCGCTGTGACCGCACAGAACTAGTCGCTGCTGACTGCCGACCGCTACACCGATGAAATGGGCGATGCGATAGCTGATGCTTGGCCGCTCGCACGCTTTGTCGCCGTGAGCCTGCCGAGGACTGCCGCACTATCGCCGTCCACCAGCATCGTCTTGGCGACAAATCGGCGATCGGACAACAAGGTCGGGCTGTCGCGTCCCAGCAGTTTCATGACCAGAGCCTTGCCGACGCGCTGGCCGCAGAAAGGCAGAATGTCGACCGGTCCGCTGATGGTCCATACCACTTCGTCATGAAGGAAGTTCGCAAGCGCCGCCATGTCGCGGATGGACAGCGCATGGTAAAAGGCCTCAACAATCGCGCGCGGGACCGGGCTCATTGGGCCTCCATCCTGACAAGTGAAAGCCGGTTGTATTGAAATTCCTTACCCGCTTACGGTGAGGACCGCTGCGGGATCGCCCGAACAGCTGGCTCAACGGTCGCTGGCAAATTTGTTAACGACGATAACCATTTGACGGCTGCGGCCGTTAAGGCCCGCACACAAACGTCGTCGAATCCTTAAGGCCACCATGCTAAAGGCCGGCCCGCGAATGCCGGATGGAAAACTGTACCGGAACTCCATGGACGCAAGCGTGACGACACGGAACCAAGGACCCGACGCGCGGGCGGAGACGCTTGTCTCCTCCTATGAGCGCGCCGGCTACGTCCGCGTTGCACCCGCCATGTTGCAACCGGCAGAACCCTTCCTCGACCTCTCCGGCGAGGATATTCGCCGGCGCATGTATTTGACGACTGCACCGGACGGCGATGAATTCTGCCTGCGTCCCGATCTCACGATTCCCGTATCGCGCGACTATCTCGCCTCAAGCATCGCGGGACAGCCGGCCGGCTATTGCTATCTCGGTCCAGTCTTTCGTCATCGTACCGACGCGCCCGCAGAATTTCTGCAGGCCGGCATCGAGTCCTTCGGGCGTTCCGACAAGGCGGCGGCGGACGCCGAGATGCTTTCGCTTGGCCTGGAGGCGACAGCGCACTACGGTGTGGTGTCGCCCGACATCCAGATCGGCGATGTCTCGCTGTTCGCGGGCCTCGTTGTCGGGCTCGATCTTCCGCCCGCATGGAAGCGACGGCTCATCAAGGACTTCAACCGTAAGTCCAATCTAGCGCAGGATCTCGACCGACTCGTACTGGGTGGAAACAACGCGCGCCCCGAGTACCAGGGCGTGCTGGCCGCACTCGCCGGCTCCGATCCGAAGGGGGCCCATGCGCTGATAACCGACCTCTTGTCGATCGCCGGCATCAATGCCGTTGGTGGTCGATCGGTCGGAGAAATCGCCGGGAGGTTCCTTGAACAATCCGCGCTCGGTGTCAGCGCCAAATTGCCACGCGACGTGCGAGACCTCATCGAGCGCTTTCTCGCGATTGAGGGCAATCCCGACGAGGCCGCCGCAACACTGCGCGCGCTGGCGAACGATGCCAAAATGACGCCCGCACTCGCGCCCGCGCTCGACCAGTTCGAGAGTCGGACCGGATTTCTGGAAGCGCGCGGCATCGATGTCAAACGTGTGCGCTTCTCCACTGCCTTCGGCCGGGGATTCGACTACTACACCGGCCTGGTCTTCGAACTGACCGATCCCAAGCGCACCGGTGACCCGCTTGTTGCGGGTGGTCGCTATGATGACTTGCTCGCACGGCTTGGCGCACCCAATCCCATTCCCGCTGTCGGATTCGCGGTCTGGATCGAAAGACTAGCAATTTACGGGGACGGGCCGTGAGCGGACCTTTGATCCTCGCCGTCCCAGCCAAGGGCCGCCTGCAGGAGAATGCGGAAGCTTTCTTCATGCGCGCGGGATTGCCGTTGATCAAGCCGCGTGGCGCGCGCGACTATCGCGGCGCCGTCACCGGTCTCGACAATGTCGAAGTCGCATATTTGTCGGCATCCGAAATCACAGCCCAGCTCGCGGCGGGAGCGGTCCATCTCGGGGTCACCGGTGAAGATCTCGTCCGTGAGATGATCCCCGACGCTGACAGGCGGGTCGTACTTATCGAGGGACTTGGCTTCGGCTTCGCCAATGTCGTGGTCGCCGTGCCGCAAGCCTGGATCGACGTTCGCACGATGGCCGATGTAGACGACGTCGCCACCGCATTCCGTCATCACCATGACCGCAAGATGCGGGTCGCGACCAAGTACATCAATTTGACGCGCGACTTCTTCTCCTCGCACGGAGTCATCGACTATCGAATCGTGGAAAGCTCGGGCGCGACTGAAGGAGCGCCTGCGGCGGGCACAGCCGAGATGATCGTCGACATCACGACAAGCGGCGCAACCCTCGCGGCCAATGGTCTGAAAGTCGTGGAAGACGGCATCATTCTGCGTTCGCAGGCGAATCTGGTGGCGGCGCGAAACGCCGCCTGGGGGAAGGACGAACGCGATCTCGCCCGGGTGATCCTCGACCGGGTGGCGGCTCAGGCGCGCGCGCGAGCCTTCCGCGAGGTACGCGCTCGGTTCGCGGCCGGTACCGACATGCTGGTCGAAAACGCCAGGCAGAAATTTGCCATCGAAGCGCCGTTCGGTGGGCCGTCTTCGTCGGGCATGCTCATCCTGCATTGCCCGCCGGATCAGGTTTACGCACTGACCAATTTTTTGCGCGAAAACGGTGCGGAAGCAGTGGCCGTGGCCGATCTCGACTACGTATTTTCGCGCGATAATCCACTGTACGCGAAGCTCGAAGCCGGACTTTAGAGTCCCGTGAAATCGATTGGCTTGTGCCGGTCGAGCGCGCGACGCGCGGGCGGCAGTGGATATTTCAGACCGCTGGCGCAATTGAAGAGCATTACCCGATCGCTGCGTTTCACCCGTCCATCAACAAGGCTTTGCTTGTAGGCGGCATAAGTTGCCGCCCCTTCAGGGCACAGAAGGAAGCCCTCTTCGCGCGCCATTTCGTCAAGCGCCGCGGAGATCGCGGTGTCCGGCACTGCGGTCGCGAAACCTCCGCTTTCCCGAACGGCCCGCAATATCAGAAAGTCGCCGATGGCCTGCGGTACGCGGATTCCAGAGGCGATCGTGTGCGCATTCTCCCAACGCGGCGCGTGCTCCTCGCCGGCCTCGAACGCTTTCACCATTGGCGCACAGCCTGCGGCCTGCACAGCAACCATCCGCGGGCGCTCTTTCCCGATGAAGCCGATAGCCTCGAGCTCAGCGAATGCCTTCCACATACCGATCAGACCTGTGCCGCCGCCGGTCGGATAGAAAATCGCGTCCGGCACCTGCCATCCGAGCTGTTCGACGAGTTCGAGACCCATCGTCTTTTTGCCCTCGATCCGGTAGGGCTCCTTCAAGGTCGATGTATCGAACCAGCCCACCTTGGCTTTTCCCTCACCGACGATCTTGCCGCAGTCGTCGATCAGACCATTGACTCGATACACAGTCGCACCCTGCAGAGCGATCTCGCTCACGTTCACTTCCGACGTATCCTCCGGGCAGAAGATCGTCGTCTTGATACCTGCGCGCGAAGCGTAGGCCGCAAGCGCGGCACCAGCGTTGCCGTTCGTCGGCATCGCCATGTGCTTGATGCCGAGCGCCTTGGCCATCGAAACAGCCATGACCAAGCCGCGCGCCTTGAAGGAGCCTGTCGGTAGCCGACCTTCGTCCTTGACCAGGATTTCCCCGCCACCGAGTTTTGCCGAGAGGCGCGGCATCGGCACAATCGGTGTCATCGTTTCACCCAGGCTCACGATGTTTTCAGTTCTACGAACCGGCAGCAACTCGCGATAGCGCCAAAGGTCGGGCGGTCGCTTTGCCAGCGTCTCCCTGCTCAGCGCCTTGCGAACGCCTTCGAGGTCGTAACGTACGAGCAACGGTTTGCCGGCGCGTGACAGATTATGCACTTGGTCAGCTTCGTGGCGTTCACCGGTCATCGCGCATTCGAGATGAGTGACGAAGCTCGGGAGATTGGCGGTCAGATTGTCATCGTACTGCATGTGTGAACTCGTTTGTGTCGTACCTATTCTCCCGTGCTGCCGCGCGGCGGTCGTTCGCGGAACACAACGAAATGCGAAAGCGAGAAATTTACGACAAAGCTGACCAAAATGGATGCAAGCTTCGCCAACAGCACCGGAATGACATAGGACAGCGCGAGCAAAGTTGCCGTGCTCGTGACCATTCCGGCAACCCCCGAAGCGCCGAAGCTCGCGTAGTCGCGCCACCGCAAAATTCGACCCGATTCAGGGCCGAACGTAATAAAAGAATTCATCGCATAAGAAAAAGTCACGGCCACCAGCCAGGCGACCACATTGGCAAGGACCAGCGGCCAGTGCAGGTAGTTGGCGGTCGTCCAGAAAACGCTGAAATCGATGGCTGTGTTGACACCGCCGACCAACGCGAAACTGACTGCCTTGAGGGCGATGGCGCGCTCATGCCAGGCCACCGCAAGACGGTCGAGGATGTTTTGGACAGGCGCCGGGATCATCGTCCGCTTCCGATTAGCACGGCAAATCATGTCCCGGTAGGCCGGGACGCGACAGCGCCACTCCGGTGCGGTATAGATCGCCAAAAGCGGGGCGACAGGTCCACCACGGATGGCGGTTAAACCGACCAAATCAGGCTCACGCGTGCGGGCATCATCGTCGACGCCGACATTGTCGGTCGTCGTGCCTGTATTCAACGAAGCCAAAGGCCTGCCTGCGTTGCACCAACGTGTCGCCGAAGTCGCGCGCTACCTGCAAACCAAGCGCGGGCTGGATGTTGAAGTGGTATATGTCGACGACGGAAGCAGCGACAACACCGGCGATGTCGCCAGATCTCTTCCCGCGATTCCGCTCGACATTCAGGTCGTCACACTATCGCGAAACTTCGGCAAGGAAGCCGCGCTCCTTGCGGGGCTGGATCACGCTCAACTCGGCGCCGTCATGTTCATGGACGGTGACGGGCAACATCCGCCCGATCTGATCGACACATTGGTCGCGCGCTGGCTCGATGATGGGTACGACGTGGTCTATACCGCGAAGGCACACCGCGAGAATGAATCCTGGCTGCGGCGGACCGGCGTTCGTTCGTTCTATACCTTGCTGAACTGGGGTGCGCGTCACAAAATTCCGGAGGACGCCGGCGACTTTCGCCTGTTGTCGCCGCGCGCCGCCGCTGCACTTCGGCAGATGCCGGAACGCAATCGTTTCTTCAAGGGGCTCTCGAGCTGGATCGGATTTCGCCAGACGCGAGTCGATTATGAGCCGGCGATGCGCGAGCACGGCAGCACGACCTGGAATGTTTGGACGCTGATCGGCTTGTCGATTGAGGGGTTGACGTCGTTCTCAGTGGCGCCGCTGCGGGTCGCCAGCCTCCTTGGCCTGGTACTTGCGGTCACCGCTCTATTTTTCGGCAGCTGGATCGTGCTGGAAACGCTTCTCTACGGAAAGGACGTACCCGGCTATCCCTCGCTGGTGGTCAGCGTCATGGTGATCGGCGGCGTGCAACTTATTCTCATTGGCGTGCTGGGCGAATACATCGGCAAACTGCTGGCCGAGATCAAAGGTCGGCCCGTGTATTTCGTTGCCGAGCACACTGTGAAGCGTGCGAGTGAATCGGCCAAGGCACGACCGATGGCCTCTCGCGCGGCCGAGTAAGACAAGGCACCATGCGCTCCGGGCCTCGCCACATCTGGCTGTGTGCAGACGATTATGGAATTTCGCCCGGCGTGAATGCGGGCATCCGCAAGCTGATCCTACACGGACGTATCAACGCCACCTCGATCATGTTGGCGTCGCCGCATCTCAACAGCAACGAAGCCACCGCGCTCGATACGCTCAACTCAGGAGAAAAGCGCGCGGGCCTCGGCTTACACGTCACCCTCACCGCACCCTTCAGCCCAATGAGCACGGATTTCTCGCCTTTGCGCAAGGGCCGCTTCCTGTCGCTCAACGACGTCTTGCGGGGAGCAGTTGCGCGTCGTTTGCAGTCGGAGCTATTGATCACCGAAATAGCCACCCAGCTCGGCGCTTTCATCGATGTGTTTGGTCGCCCACCGGATTTTGTCGATGGTCACCAGCACGTTCATCTGTTTCCTCAGATACGTGATGCTTTCCTCAGAGTTGTCGCGCAAGGAGCGCCCGAGGCCTGGGTCAGGCAGTGCGGCCGCACCAAAGTGGGCCGACACTTGCACGATCGGAAGGCGCTGACCCTCGACGTTCTCAGCGTCGGGTTCCGCCGGAAAGCCAAGAAACTGGGCGTTAAGTTCAATCCGGGCTTCGCCGGAACCTACGACTTCAACTCCAGAGCGAATTTCGAGAAGATTTTCCCGCGTTTTCTGTCCAGCCTCCCCAACGGCGGCCTGGTCATGTGTCATCCAGGCTTCGCCGATGACGCGCTAAAAAGCCTCGATTCGCTGACGACGCTGCGCGAGCACGAATTCGCCTTCCTCAGTTCCGAAGCTTTCCCGAAAGTGTTGGCCGACCACGGTGTCGTGCTTGCCCGCCCTACTGGCGAAAACCGCGGCGCTGCCTAGATAAGATCGCCAATGGTTACGGGAGGACGCCATGACCCCACAGGAACGCCAGCTGGTTGACGAACTGTTCGAGCGGCTTGCCCGGCTTGAGAATTCACCACGCGATGGCGAGGCCGAGCGTGCAATCTCCGAGGGATTGGCGCGTGCCCCGCACGCAATTTATCCGCTCGTGCAGACGGTGCTGGTGCAGGATGATGCGCTCAGGCGCGCGGATGCGCGCATCCGCGAACTCACCGGCGAAGACAGCGCTACCGCCCCCTCGGGCGGTTTCCTGGAAAGTATGCGCCAGGTCTTGGCGGGCCGTCCGGGCGGGGGATCCGTGCCCAGTGTTCGCCCGGGCGTTTCGACTGGTCCCGATCCGCGCTGGAACGATAGCGGCACTCTTGCCGCGACTGCGCCATCGCCATCACCGGGCGGTTCGTTCCTTGGCACTGCCGCGGCATCCGCCGCAGGCGTGATCGGCGGCGCGTTGCTGCTGAACTCGATCAGTTCGATGTTCGGCCACCACGGATCGCGTGCGTTCGCAGCTGATCCGCAGCAGTCGGGCTCGCCATGGGATAACGGCAGCGCCGCCAGCAGCGACCTCGCTCGCGATGCTGGTTTGAATGACATCGGCAGCGGCGTGCGCGGCGATGCACGCTCTACGTCGCTGTTCGACGGCGACAGCGCTTCGGGTACGACTGATCTCGAGGACGATTCGGCCTCAGACGTTGATTTCGGCGGCGATTTCGGCGGTGGCGATGGCGACTAAGATCGGCTACATCACCACGACTTTCGTGCCCACCTTCACACGCTCGTAGAGGTCGATGACATCCGCATTGCGCATGCGGATGCATCCGGATGACACGTTCTTGCCGATTGTCCACGGCTCATTCGAGCCGTGGATGCGATAGATGCTTGAACCGAGATAGAGCGCGCGCGCCCCCAGCGGATTGTGCGGACCACCCGCGACAAATGCTGATCATGCTCGAAGAGCGGCTCGTGGCCATGATCCAGCGTCACGGCGGCGCCGGCGCGCCACCGACTAAGGCATTGAAGCCTTCACCTCCGACCGAACTAATCAATGGTCCCCGACTCGATGGAGCGGCCGGACATGCGAGCCAACTCGACATCGACGCAATGTTTGCCTAGCTCGGCCGGCGGATCGCGATAAAACAAACCAGCGCGATCGACGCAAAGCCGGCGGCAAGAGCCAGCGCCGCCGGATCGGAAGCGCGTTCGACCACAAATGCCATCACCAAAGGCGCGGCCGATTGCATCATCAGGAAGGGTGCCGCAAGGCGGCCCATCAGACGCCCATAACCCGATGCACCAAACAACGCCAACGGGACCGCACCGCGCGTAATCGTCACGAGGCCGTTGGCGCCTCCAAACAAGAGCGCGAATGTGGCCGCCGTGCCCATCGACACGCCCAGAAGTGCCAGCATGACAAACGCGCACAGCAGTGTGCTGAGCGCAAAGCGTACCACCCACAGCGGATGCAGATTGCGCCCGAAGGTGAACTCGATCAGCCGCGCGCCAACTTGTGCGGGCCCAAACAATGCTCCAATCCAGACAACGGTCCCCGCCTCGATGCCTGATCGAGCAAATATCGCGAGCAGATGTGCCGAGAGCCCGGAAGGAACGAACGCGTAGGATGCGAATGCCGAAGCGACCAATATGAACGGCAACCCATGCGGCGGCAGTATCTTGGCTGCCTCTCCGCTGCCCTTTTGTGCCGGCAAGCCTGTCTCGTATCGGCTGCGTGGCAAGCCAAAAGCATGAAGAGGCGCGGCAATGCAGACCATCAGTGCTGCGTAAACAAGATAGGTGTTGCTCCAGCCTACTCGCTCGATCAGAAGATGAGTCACTGGCCAGCTTACGGTTGACGCAAAACCGCCGGCGAGCGTCAGAGCAGTGATCGGCTGCCGGGCGCCAACACCGAATATGCGGCCGAGCGTCGCAAAAGCGGAATCATAAAGATTTGCCGCCATGGCGACACCGAGAACCATCCAGACGGCGTAATAGGCAGCCGGACTGCTGGCGCGCGCAATCAGGAAAAGTCCCAGCGCTCCGACCAACGAGCCGATCGTCATGACAACATGGCCACCGAAACGATCGATCGACCGGCCGACGTAAGGCGCGACAAGCCCGGCGATCAGGAGCCCAACTGAAAAGCCGCCCATGGCGAATGATATCGACCACCCGCGATCGGCCGCGATCAGCGGAACGATCAGTACCGGTGTGTAGAAGATTGTGCCCCAGGACAATATCTGCGTGACGCCGAGCACCGGCACAGCGCGCCAAGGGCCGGAAATGAAGTCACGCGGGGGGATCATTGGAGCGGTCGTTGCGGACGTTTATGGTTATACCGTTAGCACGGCGCTTTGCGGAACAATTGGGTTCGTTTTGCCAAAAAGCGATTGGGTTCGTTCTGCCAAAACAATATTATAAGACTATATTCCTATAATACCCGAATTCAGCGACATCCAGTTACCGATGCTTGCGTGAGAGCGTTCCCGCGTAAAGCATCTAGATCGCGAATGGCGAACTTGCGGCGCGAGAGCGCTCGCCGCTCGTAGCGATCCATCGCAGACCTGCTCCGGCAGGATCAGGCAAGAGCCAGGGAATGCGCTGTGGCAACCCCTCCTCTGGCCCCTGCCGCCTCCGACCCGGATCGACAAGAGCCAGCGCGACAAGGCGCACCTGAGATTCGTCGCC
>Ga0307296_10000087_pt1 | contig 36211 bp, 33 predicted proteins | sample ER_DNA_153_FD_194467 | JGI IMG/M metagenome (GOLD analysis project Ga0307296, IMG submission 194467) | Bulk soil microbial communities from the East River watershed near Crested Butte, Colorado, United States - ER_DNA_153 | ecosystem: Environmental > Terrestrial > Soil > Floodplain | place... | reverse complement strand
GCGAGAAGATTCTGAAGGCGCTCGAGCAGGTCATCGATCCGGAGCTGAAGCGGAACGTGATCGAGCTCGACATGGTCCGCGACGTCCGCATCGAGGGCGGCGACGTGACCGTCGGGATCGCGCTCACCGTGGCCGGTTGCCCGCTCCGTTCGAGCTTCGAGGAGCAGGTCGGCAAGGCGCTCGCGCCGGTCGAGGGCGTTCAGCGCGTGGCGCTCGAGTTCGGCGTGATGACGCCGGACGAGCGCGGCGCCCTGACCGCGCGGCTGCGCGGTTCCGTCACCGAGCGCACGAAGGGGATCCAGCTCGACCGCTCGGCGCGCGTGATCGCGGTCGCGAGCGGCAAGGGCGGCGTGGGGAAGTCGACCCTGAGCGCGAACCTCGCAGCCGCCTTCGAGCTGCTCGGCCAGCGAACCGGGATCCTCGACGCGGACGTCTACGGCCACTCGATTCCGCACCTGCTCGGGATCCACCAGAAGCCCGTGGCCGTCGACCGCATGATCGTGCCGCCCGTGCGCGGAGAGCTGAAGCTGATGTCGATCGGGTTCTTCCTCGACGAGAACGAGCCGGTGATGTGGCGGGGACCGATGCTGCACCGGGCACTCGAGCAGTTCCTCACCGACGTGCACTGGGGCGAGCTCGACACGCTCGTCGTCGACATGCCGCCTGGAACAGGTGACGTCTCGATCTCGCTCGGCCAGCTGCTTCCGCGCGCCGAGGCCGTGGTCGTGACGACGCCTCAGCCGCTCGCGCAGGAGGTCGCCGCCCGGGCGGCGCTGATGGCGCGCAAGACGAACATGCGACTGCTCGGCGTGGTCGAGAACATGACCGGCGAGACGTTCGGTTTCGGCGGCGGAGAGAAGCTGGCCGCGGAGCTCGAGGTGCCGCTGCTCGGGAGCGTGCCGCTCGACGCGGCGCTCCGCGAGTCAGGCGACGCGGGAGTCCCGCTCGTCGAGAGCGACCCCGACTCGGAGGCCGCCCGGGCGATCACAGCCCTGGCCGAGGCGATCGCGGCTACCCGGCGCGAGGAAGGCGTCGGGATCGTGAAGTCCTTGCCGGTGCTCTCCTAGACTAGGGCCATGCTCACGAAGCTCTGGCGCCGGTTCCGGGAGGGCAACGCGCGGCACGAGCGGCTGAAGGGCGAGGCCGCGATCGAGAAAGCCCTGCGGGAGCACGAGCAGGAGGAGCGGGAGAGGGCACGGCTCGTGGGACTCCCGCCGGGTCGCAGCAATACCGACTGGACCTACGTCGACTGGACGCCCTAGAGGTAGCCGGTCCGCCGCAGGAAGCGGCGTAGGTGCTTCAGGTACGCGGCCGGCTTCGGCTGGCCGTGGAGCCGGCCCGACCGGCGCAGCTGCTCGAGCGTGTCGAACGCGGCCCCGGAGTGTCCGAGCATGCACTCGTCCGCGGCCCAAGCCGCCAGCCTGCCGTAGTTGTCGCGCTTCCCCGCCGGCGACATCGACTCCTTCCACAGCGCGGTCGCGTCATGGCCGATCTGCCGCGCGTACGACCTCGTCACGAAGGTGAGCGTCCCGGCGCCGTAGCGCAGGATCCGGATCGGCCAGCGCGAGTCCGCGAAGCTCGAGAAGGCGTACGAGAAACGGTTGTCGTGCGCGACGAGCTCGGGCGTCCCGACGCGGTCGAGGTCCTCCAGGCGGTACGGCAGGTTTCCCCACACGTGCACGAGCGGCCTGTACGTCCCCGCCGCGGACACGTAACGGTAGATCTGCGTGTACCAGCAGCAGTGGGCGCCGCCCCAGTAGAGGTCGAGCACGACCTCGGGGGCGCCGTCGCGGTCGAGGTCGCGCACGGACACCGAGCGCCGGTGGTCGAAGTAGTTCGCGGGTTGCGCTCGTCCGCCAGGAGACGGTGGTCGCCGCAACGCGGCCGCGAAGCGCGTTACCCCGGCGCGCCGGATCACGAGGCGCTGCCGGGAGAAGCCGAACTTCGCTGCGTCGTACGCGTACGAGAACGTGACCTCGACCAAGCCTGCCCGGGCTCGCTCCACGTGCGGCCTGGGAGCGGCGGCTGCGGTCGGCGCGATCACGATGCCGAGCGCTACGGCGAGCGCGGCGGCGTTCCTCACCCGAGCGTTATAGCCGCGAAAGCCGGAGGGCGCCATAAAGGCGCCCTCCGAATGTTCCAGCGGACCCCGGGACCCCGATTGTCGGAGTCCCGCTGAAACTACGTAGTACGACGACGATCGACCCCGCGACGGCTGTTGAAGTCCGTAAGGATTTCGTGAACGTGCGTGAAGAAGATGTGTTCGAGACGTTGCGCGGGCTCGGGTTCGACGAGTCCGACACCCGTACGCTCGCCTATCACTTCCTCGACGCGGAGCAGCGCGGGAAGACCGGGCACGGCTTCACCCGCGTCGAGTGGCTGACGACCAGGCCGGTGGACTTGGACCCCGGGGCGCGGCCGCTGCGGCTCGTTCAGGAGCCTGGCTACGAGCGCTGGGACGGCAACGGCGCCCTCGGCTACCTGACGCTCGCCGCGATCGTCGACGCCCAGCTCGCCGACCCACCCGAGCATGCGCGCCTGGTCGTGGCGCAGCGCTGCTTCCCCACCGGGATGCTCGGCTACTGGACCCGCAAGCTCGCCGAGGGCGGCGTTGTCGCGGCGCTGACCGCCACGTCGCCTCCGCGGCTCGGGCATCCGGACGGCGGGTCGAAGCTGACCGGGACGAACCCGCTGGCGATCGCCATTCCGAGCGCGGCCGGCGAGCCGCTCGTCAGCGACGTCTCGATGGGCCGCGTCACCTACGGCGAGGTGCTCGCCGGCGGGGCGAGCGAGGACGAGCTGGTGCCGTTCGGCGGCGAGCAGGCGCACAAGGCGTTCGCGCTGGCGGTCGGGCTGCAGCTGCTGGTGGACTCGCTCGTCGCCGAGCAAGGGCACGGCGCGGTACTCCTCGTCGCTCGGCCGGAGGCGGATCCGCTGCCGGCGCTACGAGCTCGTGCTGCCGGTCTTCGCTTGCCCGGTGATCGCTAGAAACTCGGGGTCGTCCTTCAGCGAGGCGAAGTCCTCGTCCTCGGGCGCGTACTTGGAGACGACGCCCTGGTCGATCTCGGCGGCACGCCTCAGCTGGGCGAGCGCCGCGTCGTGGTTCCCGAGGCGAGCCTCCGCGCAGGCGAGGTTGTAGTAGCCCTGCCAGGCGTCCGGGTACGCCTCGAGGCCGGCCTTGAACTCGGCGCGCGCGGCCTTCTCGTCGCCCTGGTTGAGCAGCGACATGCCGGCGAAGGTCCACTCCCAGCCGGACGGCTCGAAGGTCTCGCCGGGCTTCGCGCCGATCCCGAGCACCGTCGTCCCCGGCTCCGCCGCGACGGCGCCGCGCAGCGTCGAGGGCGGGCAGTGGACGAGCGTGCCGGGGGGCGCGTCGTGCTCCTCGCCGTCGAGCATGAAGGTCGCGCGGCCGGTGACGATGACGTACAGCTCCTCGTGCCCGTTCTCCTCGCGGTGTTCCTCGACGACGCGCTGGCCGGCCTCCTCGGCGGTGTAGGCGTTGACGCCGAAGGCCTTGATGTCGAAGTGGCGCCGGACCGGCCGCCAGGTCAGGCCGTCCTGGCCCTCGATCGGATAGCGCTCGAGGTCCTCGATTCGTGCGATGTTTCCGCTCACGTCTGCCTCCTCAGTTCGTCGAGCACGACCGGATCGACGCGCTCGACCCCGTCTACGCGCTCCTCCAGGTTCTCGTTCCCCGCCCAGGCGAAGAGCGCGTCGCCGAGCTCCTCGTCGTGGCCGAGGCGCCCGAGCCGCTCGCGCAGCTCCTCGGCGAGCTCGGCGTCGACTTCGAGCCAGTCCTCCGGCGGGGTCTTGCCGAAGATCGCCTGGTGCATGACGTAAATGCGCCGCAGCTCCTCGAGCGGACGGTCGTGCTCGTCCACGCGCAGGTCGACGACGCTGTCCGAAAGGTTCGCGTAGCCGCCCTCGCGCTCGACCACGAGCAGCGCCGCGGATTGCTGGCCGCGGCTGTCCCCGCCTGCCGCCTGCGCCGCGTCGAGGCAGTCGAGCAGCCGCTCCGCGAGCGGTGCGCCCGCGGTGCGCTCGAAGGTCTCGGCGATCGCGTCCACGGTGTCGGCCGAGACGAGGATGTTCCCCTGCGCCGCGTAACAGGGGCCGGTGCGCCCGCCGGCCCAGTCCATGCACTCCGTGCCCGTGTAGCTCGCGCTCCCGCCCTTGCCGTCGACGACGCCGAGCTGCCGGTGCTCGCGCCCGTCATCGGCGGAGGTGAGTCGCTCGACGACCTCCTCGGCGCTCAGCCCCTCCCGCAGCAGCGCGAGCCCCTCCGGGCCGTAGCGCGGGTTCGCGTACGCCTGGGTCGCCACCCCGCCGACGTGCGGCTCCGCCCAGGGCACGACAGAGCCCACGCCCAGGAACTTGGACTGGGTGGCCACGCCCCACTGGCCTGCCTCGAGGTCGCACGCCGCGATCGAGTAGGTGGCGACCAGTTCAGCCATAGGTCAGCTCCGTCAGGTCGAGCTCGAGCAGCTCGCGCTTCGACTCCGGCACGAGCACGCAAGCGACCTCAGGCCGTGCTAGCGCCCGCTTGACGGCCTCGGGCGAGTCCGCCCGTACGACGACCGGGCGCCCGACTCCGTGCGCCTCCTTCAGTGCGGCCTCGTCGGAGACGTCGTCCACGACGAGCGCGTCGTCGAGCTCGAGCTCGCCGTCGACGGCGAGCTCCGGGACCCGCCGCCCCGTCGCGCCGAACCAGCGTTCCCTCAAACCGTTGTCGTCTCCCCCGGTTCCAGCGCGATCACCTCGACACCCGGCGCCTGCTCCCGCAGCTCGTCGGGAGTCCCTTTGAGTAGCGGGAAGGTGCCGTAATGGCAAGGAATGCAGCGCTTGACCCCGAGCAGCTCGAGCGCGACCCCGGCCTCGCGCGGGTCCATCGTGAAATGCCCGCCGATCGGCAGGATCGCCACGTCGGGCGAGTAGAGCCGCGCGATCAGCTGCATGTCGCCGAAGACGCACGTGTCGCCGGCGAAGTAGAGCTTGGTGCCGTTCTCTAGCTCCAGCACGATCCCGGCAGCCTCACCGAGGTAGTCGCCGTCGTCCGAGCCGCTCGAATGGAAAGCGTTCACGAGCGTGATCTTCACGCCGTCGACCTCGACGGTGCCGCCCTTGTTCGACCCCGGCAGCTCGTCCAGCTCGGCGCCTTGCCGCTCCAGCCAGGCTTTCAGCTCGACGTTCGCGACGACTGCCTGCGGCTTGAACTGCTTGCTCAGCTCGACGGTCTCGCCCACGTGGTCGCCGTGTCCGTGCGTGAGCGCGATCACGTCGACCCGCTCGGGCTCCTTCTCGGAGTCAGGGCATTTCGGGTTGCCGAGCCAGGGATCGACGTAGATCCGCTTGCCTCCCGGCGAGTCGACGCGGAAGCTCGCGTGACCCAGCCACGTCACCGACACATCGGCCATTCACACTCCTCTCTCATAGGAGCGCTGAGCGTAACGAAGGAGCCGTGAGCCGGATGCAGAACCTGGCCGCATGACGCGCCGGGCAATACCAGTCGGGCTCGTGATCGCAGCAGCGGCGGCGGACGGGGCAGGGGCGCACGGCTTCGCGTTCTACGCCCTCCTGCTCGCGGTGCCGGCCGCGGCGGTCGCCGCGCTCGAGGCCTTCGGCCACGTGCTCGACGGCGCGAACGAGCACCTGCACGCGCTCCTCTGGACCGTGGTGCTTGCCCTGGTGGTCGTCGGAGCGGCCGTTCGGGCACCGGCGGTGACCGAGGGCGCGGTCCCGGGTCTGGCACGGTCGGCCCTGCTCGCGTGCCTTGCGATCTTCTGCGTTCAGGCCGCGGTCGCGGCGGCCGCCGAGCTCCGCGGCCGCTAGAGCGCCCGGCCCACGACCACTCCGGCCATGACGGCCGCGATTCCGACGATCGTGCTCCCGGCAACGTTCGTGAACGCCAGCAGATGATGGCCCTCGACGAGCAGGTCGCGCGTCTCCTGGGCGAAGGTCGAGAAGGTCGTGTAGGCGCCGAGGAATCCGATCACGATCCCTGCTCGCGCCCAGCCCGGAAGCTCGTGCCGGTCGACGAGCGACGCGACCGCCGCTCCGGCGAGGAAGCAGCCCGTGATGTTGACCGTGAACGTGCTCCACGGGAAGACGGTGAAGAGGTGGTGCTCGATCAGGCGGTCAAGGCCGTAGCGTGCAAGAGCGCCGGACGCGCCTCCGAGTCCCACTGCGATGACCAGCAGCATGGCTTGGCTCCCTTCGTCAATAGGAGCCATCAGCCGTCGCGGCGGTTGAAGGCGGGCCCCATCGCCCGGTTCGCCTGGATGTTAGAAGGACAGCGAGCGCGCCGCGTGCCGAGCGGCGTCGATCAGCGGCTGCACGGCGAAGAACGCGCCGACCGTGACCGCGAGGCAGCCGGCCACGGCGGTCTGCAGCGAGAGCTCCCGTGCGGGTGAGCCGCCCGCGACCGGAGCGAGCTGCAGCTCCTCGGAGGAGCGCATGTACATCGCGCGGATCACGCCGAGGTAGTAGTAGAGGCTGACCGCAGTCGCGGCCACGCCGACGATCACGAGCCAGGTCCAGCCGCGGTCGTACGCGGCGGCAAAGACATAGAACTTGCCCACGAAGCCGCCGGTCAGCGGCAGCCCTGCGAAGCCGAGCATGAAGACGACCATCGAGATGCCGAGCAGGGGCCGTTCCCAGCCGAAGCCCGCGAGGTTGTCGAGCGTCACCGGACGGTTCAGCTCCCGCTCGCGCGCTGCGACGACCGCGAATGAGCCGATCGACATCGCCGAGTAGGGGATCAGGTAGAAGAGGAGCGCGCGAGCGCCGAGCGCGCTGTTCGCTGCGATCGCGATCAGCATGAAGCCGGCGTGGGAGATCGACGAGTAGGCGAGCATCCGCTTCACGTTCGTCTGAACCAGCGCGGCGAGGTTGCCCACCGCGAGCGAGGCGCAGGCGATCGCGGCCAGCGTGTAGGTCCAGAGTCGGGCCTCTTGCGGGAACGCGGTCACGAGCACGCGGAGGGTCAGCACGAGCGCGACGGTCTTCGTCGCCGCCGACATGAACGCGGTCACGGGGGTCGGCGCGCCCTCGTAGACGTCGGGCGTCCACATGTGGAACGGGGCCGCCGAGGCCTTGAAGCCGAGCCCGCCGATCACGAGCGCGAGCCCCGCGACAAGCAGCGCGTCGTGGCTCAGGTGCTGCTGCTGGACGACCTGCGCGATCTCGTGGAACTCGAGCCGTCCGGTCGCGCCGTAGACGAGTGCCGAGCCGAAGAGCAGCATCGCCGAGCCGAAGCCGCCGACGATTAGGTACTTGAGGCCCGCCTCGAGCGAGCCGACGAGCTCGCGGTCGATCGCGCAGAGGATGTAGAGGCTGATCGAGAACCACTCGAGGCCGAGAAAGAGGGTCAGCAGCGTGCTCGCCGTCGTGAGAAAGGCCATCCCCGCGCCCGCCCAGGCCAGCAGCGCGTAGTACTCGGCAACGTGGTCGTCGGCCATCCGCTCGCGGTAGGAGACGCCGACCGCCAGCAGGCCCGAGCCTGCGACGATCACCGACGCGAAGGCCCCGAGCCGGTCGCGCTGGATCGCGTCGGCGATCACGCCGTGGCCGGCCGAGCTCTGGGCGTAAAGAGCCGCAGCGGCGGCGATCGCGCCCACGAACCCCGCCGCGCAGACGAACGCCGCCACCACGCGCCGGTCGCCCTTGGGCACCAGCACCGCGGCGAGCAGGCAGACGCCCCCGGTGGCGAGCAGCGCGAGTGGGGCGGCGAGCGCGAACCAGTCGATCGGTGGCGTGACGACCCCGAGGATCACTGGCCCTGCTGCTTCCGCTTCTGCTCGAGCTCCTTGAGCGCGAACTGGAGCTGCGCGGCCGCGGAGCTCGGAACCACGCTGCCCTTGTGCGGGATCTGCGGCGCCGAGCCGAATGAGCGCTCGGTGATCGCGGCCGGCCAGGCGGAGAGGACGAGCAGGATCGCCACGAGCGGCACGACCACGCCCAGCTCCGCGGGCCGCAGGTCGAGCGCCGCCTCGGAGACCGCGCGGCCCGGAGCCTGGTGCAGCACCGCCGAGATCAGGCGGAGCATGTACATCGCGGCCAGCACCATCGCGACCGCGCCCACGACCGCGTAGCCCCAGCCGGTGCGGAAGACCCCGGCCAGGATCGCGAACTCGCCCGCAAATGCGGTTGATCCCGGCACGGCGAGCGCGATCACGCCCGTTGTCATCAGCACGGTCGCCAGGATCGGCCGCCCTCCCGCCATGCCGCCGAGCGCGCCGAGCTCACCGGTGGCGGCGCGGCGCTCGATGCCCCCCGCAAGCAGGAAGAGCGTGGCCGAGATCAGGCCGTGGTTGACCATCTGCAGCACCGCGCCGTTCAGGCCGAGGTCGTTGACCGCGAAGAGGCCGAGCGTGATCAGCCCCATCTGGGCGAGGCTCGAGTAGGCGATCACGCCGCGCAGGTCCGGCGCGCGGAAGGCGAGCAGCGAGCCGTAGATCAGGCCGCACGCGGCGAGCACGAGGATCGGTGTCCGAAAGTCGGCGACCGGCCCCGGGAACTTCGCAATCGCGATTCGCAGGAAGCCGTAGGCGGCCGCCTTCGAGACGACTCCCGAGAGCACTGCCGCGACCTCGGGCGACGACTCGCGGTAGGCCGAGGGCAGCCAGGCGTGGAGCGGGAAGAGCGGCGCCTTGACGGCGAAGGCCGCCATGAAGCCGAGGAAGATCCACGTGCTGTCGTCGGTTCCCATCACGGTGAGGTCGAACGTGCCGTGCGTCAGCCCGAGCGCGATGATCGAGGCGAGCATCAGCAGCGACCCGGCCATCGTGTAGATCACGAACAGGAGGGTCGCCCGCAGCCGGCCCGCGCCTCCCCAGACGCCGACGAGGAAGTAGAGCGGGACGAGCATGGCCTCCCAGAAGACGTAGAAGAGCAGCAGGTCCTGGGCGACGAAGACGCCGACGATCGCGCCCGTCAGCAGCAGCATCAGGCCGTAGTAGGCGCGCGGGCGCTCGCGGCCGGCCCAGAACGCGTAGCCGGTCGCGGCCGCGAGCACGACCACCGTCAGGCCGACGAGCCAGATCGAGAATCCGTAGAAGCCGACGTGGTAGGAGACGTGCAGGTCGCTGAACCAGCTCTGCCGCTGGTCGAGCTGCAGGCCCGGCTTGCCGAAGTCGAAGCGCGCGATCGCGTCGATCCAGAGCGCGACCTCCGCGAGCGCGAAGAGCAGCGCGGTCGAACCGACCGCGAAGGGCCGCAGCGGCAGCAGCCAGACGGCGAGCGCGCCCGCGACCGGGAGCAGGATCAGCGCGGTCGTGAGCCAGCCGGTGTCCATCAGCGCACCGCCACGAAGACGACCGTCACGACCGCGAGGCTGGCCGCGATCGCCAGCGCGTAGGTCCGCACGAGCCCCGTCTGCAGGCGGCCGGTCCCGAGGCCGAGCTCGCGCAGGCCCTCGGAGAGCTCGCGCACCGAGCCGAAGACGAGCGGCCGCTCGATCCAGCGGCCGAGCGCGTGCGCCACCCACACCGAGGGCCGGTAGAAGGCGGCGTCGTAGAGCTCGTCGAAGTAGAACTTGCGCTCGAGCAGCGTCTGGAGCCACGCGACCCTCGGCGCCTCCGAGGTGCGCGCTCCGTAGATCGACCAGCCGATGCCGAGCCCGGCGAGGCCGAGCAGGACGGCGAGCACCGACGAGATCGCCTCCTGGACCCCGGTTGCCTCGACGAGCGGCGGCGCGACCTGCGCCAGCCAGTCGGAGACGGGCGTCCAGACCTCGGCGAACTGAAGGAAGCCGCCGATCGCGGCCAGCACTGTGAGCAGGCCGACCGTGGCGGTCATCGAGAACGGCCCCTCGCCTGCGTGCTCGTGCGTCTCGTGGCCGTTGTGCGAGGCGTGGCCCTCGCGCGCGTGCGCGTGTGAGCTCGCCATCAGATGCTCGCGCACGAACGGCGACGGCTCGCCCCAGAAGACGATGAAGAACAGGCGCGAGGCGTAGAGCCCGGTCAGGAACGTGCCGGCCATCCCGGCGATCCAGAGCAGCTGCCCGTACCAGCCATGGTCGAGCGCCGCCGCCAGGATCGAGTCCTTCGAGAAGAAGCCCGAGAAGGGCGGGATCCCGGTGAGCGAGAGCGTGCCGACGACGAAGGCGACGAACGTGAACGGCATCAACCGCCGCAATCCACCCATCTTGCGGATGTCTTGCTCGCCGGCCAGCGCGTGGATGACGAGGCCGGCGGCCATGAAGAGCAGTGCCTTGAAGAAGGCGTGCGTCAAGAGGTGGAACTCGCCGTTGGCGAACGCGCCGAGGCCGACGGCCATGAACATGTAGCCGATCTGCGACATCGTCGAGTACGCGATCACCCGCTTGATGTCGGTCTGGACGAGCGCGATCAGGCCGGCCATGACCAGCGTGATCGCGCCGAGGCCTGCGGCAAGCTCGAGCACGCGCGGGGCCTGCTCGAAGAGCGGCGCGGTGCGGACGATCAGGTACACGCCGGCGGTCACCATCGTCGCGGCGTGGATCAGCGCGCTGACCGGCGTCGGGCCCTCCATCGCGTCGGGAAGCCAGGTGTGGAGCGGCAGCTGCGCGGACTTGGCGACCGCGCCGCCGAGCAGGCCGAGCGCGATCAGGTTCACCGCCCACGAGCCACCGAGCTGGTCGGTCTGCGCGAAGACGTCCTCGAAGTTGAGCGACCCCGTGCGCTGGATCAGCATGAAGAGCGCGAGCGCCATCGTCGCGTCGCCGATCGCGTTCATCACGAACGCCTTCTTCGCAGCCGCGATCGCCGCCGGCCGCTCGTGCCAGAACCCGATCAGCAGATAGGACGAAAGGCCGACGAGCCCCCAGCCGACGAGCAGGATCAGCAGGTTGCCGGCCTGGACGAGGAGCAGCATCGAGAAGACGAACAGCGCCATGTAGGCGAAGTAGCGCCGCTCCTCGTCGTCGCCCTCCATGTAGCCGATCGAGTAGGCGACGATCAGCATCCCGACCCCGGAGACGACCAGCATCATGAAGATCGAGAGCGGGTCGACGACGATGCGCAGGCCGAAGTCGAGCTGCCCCGCCGTCAGCCAGCTCCAGAGGGTCGACGCGTGGTAGCGCTGCTTCGGCGAGTCGCCGAGCAGGCCCGCGAAGGAGACCACCGCGGCCACGAAGGAGACGAACACCGAGGCCGTGGCGAGGTAGGCAGCGCCGCGCCGCGAGATGCGAGTCCCGGCAAGCGTGATCAGCAGGGCCGCAGCGAGCGGCGAGAGCAGACAGGTCCAGGCGGCCGGGATCATCCGCGCAGCGTCGAGAGCTTGTCGACGTCGAGGTCGAGCTTCTTGCGCGCGATCGCCACGATCAGGCCGAGCCCGACGACGACCTCGGAGGCGGCGACGGCCATCACGGTGAGCGCGAAGATCTGTCCGTCACCCTGCGCGTAGTGGCGCGAGAACGCGATCAGGGCGAGGTTGGCGCCGTTCAGCATGATCTCGAGCGAGAGCAGCACGATCAGCGGGCTGCGGCGGATCAGGACGCCGAGCGCGCCGGTGCAGAAGAGGAAGGTCGCGACCGCCAGGTACCAAACGATGTCGGGGCCCATCACGGGTGGATGCACCAGACCCTTCTGGTGCCCGTCATTCCAGAACGCGTATGCGTGCCCGGACCCATCATTGCTGGGCTCCCGGGGCGCCGATCTCCCGCGAGTGGCTGCCGAGGATCACGCCGCCCACGGCGGCGATCAGCAGCACGATCGAGGTGATCTCGAAGGCGAGCAAGTGGTTGGTCAGGAACAGCCGCCCGATCTCGTCGGGCCGCCCGTAGGAGACGTGGATCTCACCCTGGTGCGAGAGCCGGCTGCTGCTCTTGAGGCCGATCACGACGATCACTTCGACGAACAGCGCGGCCGAGGCGGCGACCGCTGCGAGCGCCTGCCAGCTCGGCCCTCCCGCCCACGGCGCGTCGGCGCGCCCGCCGAGGTAGGCGATCACGAACAGGAACATCACCATCACCGCGCCTGCGTAGACGAGCACCTGCGCCGCCGCGACGAACTCGGCCGAGAGCAGCAGGTAGAGCACTGCGAGCGAGGCGAGGTTCCCGATCAGCGAGAGCGCCGAGTAGAACGGGTTCGTGAACGAGATGACCGCGATCCCGGAGCCGAGGCACGCGAAGGCGGCCACCACCCAGACCGCCCACACCAGGACGTTGGCCACTAGGAATGTGCCTTGTAGTAGGGGATCGGCGTGTCGTAGAGGTCCGGGTCGGCGACCGGCACCCGCTTGATCGGCTCGGCCAGGAGCATGTCCTTCGTGTAGATCAGGTCGTCCCGCGAGTACTCGGAGATCTCGAACTCGTTGCCGAGGGTGATCGCGTCGAACGGGCACGCGAGCTCGCAGTAGCCGCAGAAGATGCAGCGGCTCATGTTGATCTCGTAGATGCGGGCGTAGCGCTCGCCGGGCGAGACGCGGTTGTCCGGGGTGTTCTCGGCGGCGACGACGCGGATGCAGTCGGCCGGGCACGCGGCGGCGCAGAGCGAGCAGCCGACGCACTTCTCGAGCCCGTTCTCGTGCAGGTGCAGCCGATGGCGCCCGCGGAAGCGTGGGTAGACGGGCCGCTTGTACTCGGGGTACTGCTGCGTGATCGGCTTCTTGAAGATCTGCTTGAAGGTGACGCCGAAGCCCTTGACGCTGTCGATTGGATTCGCCACTAGAAGGCCACCACGCAGGCCGCGGTCACGAGCGCGTTGATCGTCGCTACCGGCAGCAAGACCTTCCAGCCGAAGCGCATCAGCTGGTCGTAGCGCAGGCGCGGCAGCGTCGCCCGGATCCACATGAAGACGAAGATGAGCGCCAGCAGCTTGAGCAGGAACCAGAGCGGCCCGAGCGGTGCCCAGGGCCCATACCAGCCGCCGAAGAAGAGCGTCACCGAGAGCGCCGAGAGCGTGATCATGTTCACGTACTCGCCCATCTGGAAGAGCCCGAAGCGCATGCCGCTGTACTCGGTGTGGTAGCCGGCGACGAGCTCGGTGTCGGCCTCGGGCAGGTCGAACGGGGGACGGTTCGTCTCGGCGATCCCGCCGATGAAGAAGACGAGGAAGCCGATGAACTGCGGCGCGACGAACCAGATCGTGGCGTGCTGCTTCTGGACAATGTCGACCAGCGAGAGCGACTGGCCCATCAGCACGACGCCCAGGACGGCGAAGGTCAGCGACACCTCGTACGAGACCATCTGCGCGCAGGTGCGCATCGAGCCGAGCAGCGCGTACTTCGACTGCGAGGCCCAGCCGCCGACGATGAAGCCGTAGATCCCGAGCGAGCTGAGGGCGAAGATCAGGATCAGCCCGATGGGGACGTCGGTGACGACCCCGCTCACGTCGTAGCCGAGGATGTTCCAGCCCGGGCCGAACGGGATCACGCTGAAGGCCAGGAGAGCGGTGAAGGCGGACAGGACGGGCGCCGCGATGTAGAGCACGTCCACCGCGCTCGCCGGGTAAAAGCTCTCCTTGCGGATCAGCTTGACGAGGTCCGCGATCGGCTGGAGCAGCCCGAACGGGCCCGCGCGGTTGGGGCCGTAGCGGAGCTGCATCCGGCCGAGCACCTTGCGCTCGACCCAGGTCATGTAGGCGAACGTCAGCAGCAGCAGGTTGATGACGAGGAACGCCTTGATGATCGAGATCCACCAGGTGTCGGTCATGGCGCCACTTCCACCTCGACGAAGCCGCCCAGCTCGGCGGCGTGCTCGTCTGCGATTCGCGCCAGCCCCGGCCGCAGCTCGGGGTTGAGGCGCGCCCGCAACGGCAGCCTCGTTCCCACATGGGTGACGAGCACTGGGGCTCCGTCGAGGATCCCCCGCTCGCCGGCGTCGTCGGGCGAGAGCTCGACCTCGGGGGCCGGCCGCTGGAACTGGAGCTCGGGGACGCGCTCGACCGCTGGGCCGGAGAAGAGAGCCTTGTAGCGGATCAGGCGGAGGCCGTCCCCTTCGGGCGCGGGCGGTTCCTCGGGCAGCGCCGCCGGCGGCGCTTCCGTGCGCGTACGCAGCTCGGCGCGCTCGCCGACCTCGCCGAACGGGAGGCCGTCGTAGACCCTCTCCGAAAGCTCGGCGAAGACCGCGGAGGGGAAAGGCGCGACCTCGACGTCGAAGCGCTCGGCCAGTTTCGAGATCCAGGCCAGCTCGTCCGGGGCGGGTGGGATCGCGGTCCGCCGCAGGCGCTGCAGGCGGCCCTCGAGGTTGACGTAGGTGCCGTCGCGCTCCAGGTAGCTCGTGCCCGGGAGGATCAGGTCGGCCCAGCCGGCGGCGAGGCCGTGGAACATCGACGTGACGAGCACGCGCTCGGCGCGCTCGGCCAGCACCCGCACGTTCGGGTTGGCGGCCGCCTCGTCACCGGAGACGATCAGCAGGCCGATCTGCTCGGGGGCCTCACTCTCGCCGTCGTCAGAGCACGCCCAGGCGTCCGCGACGCCGCGGCCGTTCGCCGTGCGCGGCAGGTGGAACGCGCCCGAGCCGGGCTTGCCGGCGAACTCGAGCTGGCGCGCGAGGCCGGCGACGTGGGCGCCGCCCGCGCCCTCCTCGCCCGACCAGATCAGGATCGCGCGCTTGCTCTCGCGGAGACGCTTCCCGAGCGCATTGCGCTTGTCCGCGAGCCGCCTGCAGGCTCCGTGCGCGCCGCCTTCGTGCTCGATCTGCGCGCCTGCCCGGCGGGCGGCCTTCAGCCACAGATCGACGATCGGCGCCCGCTCGGCGACGGGCTCGTCGCCGATGACGACGATCAGCTCGGCGTCGCGGATCGCAGAGAGCGGCAGGCGGAAGGCGTCCAGCGCGGGGCTTGTCTCCTCAGGCATGACCGCGGTGTGCGCGTCGAGCCCGCCGCGCAAAAGCTTCCCGAGCGCGTAGGCCTGCTCTACGGTCTCCGAGCCCGAGAGGGCGGTGACGATGTGGCCCTCGGCCGCGCGCAGCAGCTGCTCGGCCTCGTCGAGCGCGTCGTCCCAGGAGAGCTCCTCCAGCCCGCGTTGCCGGACCCGGCGCAGCGGGTCGGTGATCCGGTCGCGCGCGTACAGGTGCGTGAACCCGAAGCGGCCCTTGTCGCAGAGCCAGCCCTCGTCCACCTCGGGGTGGTTCCGCGAGATCACGCGCTTCACCTTCCCCTCGCGCGTGGTTGCGGAGACGTTGCAGCCGACCGCGCAGAGGCCGCAGACGCTCGGCACGTTCTGGATCTCCCAGGGGCGGGCCTCGAAGCGGTACTGCGTCGAGGTGAGCGCGCCGACCGGGCAGAGCTCGATCACGTTTCCTGAGAAGGGCGCGCGGTAGGGCCGGTCCTCGAAGGTCGCGATCACCGACTGGGCGCCGCGGTTCTGGGCGACGAGCTGGCCGTCCTCGGCGACCGACTCGGAGAAGCGCGTGCAGCGGTAGCAGAGGATGCAGCGCTCTCGGTCGAGCGCGATCGCGGGCGAGACCGGAATCGGCTTCTCGAAGGTGCGCTTCTCGAAGTCCATGCGCGTGTTGCCGGGACCCCAGCGGAAGGTCAGGTCCTGCAGCGGGCACTCGCCGCCCTTGTCGCAGACGGGGCAGTCGAGCGGGTGGTTGACGAGGATGAACTCGAGCGTCGCGTTCTGGCCCTCGGCGGCCTTGTCCGAAGTCTGCGCGGTGCGGACCGCCATACCGTCCTGGGCGGTCATCGTGCACACGGCCTGCAGCTTCGGCATGCCCTCGACCTCGCAGAGGCACATCCGGCACGCGCCGACCGGCGGGCCAAGGCGCGGCTCGTAGCAGAAGACGGGGATCTCGATTCCGGCAGCGAGGGCGGCCTCGACGATCCCGAGCCCCTTCGGCACCTGCACCTCGCGGCCGTCGATCGTGACCCTTACGAGCTCGGGCGTGCTCACGCGGGCACCGTGGCCACGGTCGAGTGGGTGTGCTGGTCCGACGGCGCGAAGATGCCCTCCAGCGACGAATCGCCGCTGTAGGGGCAGCCGCCCTGCTCGACGTGTGCGACGAACTCCTCGCCCCACTTGTCCATGTAGCTCTGAACCGGCCAGACAGCGAAGTCGCCCAGCGCGCAGAGCGACTTGCCCTCGACGCGGTCGCAGACCTTGCGCAGCAGGTCGAGATCGGCAGCATCTCCGTGGCCCGCCTCGAGCTTCTCGAGCAGCTGCACCATCCAGCGGGTCCCCTCGCGGCACGGCGTGCACTTGCCGCACGATTCGTGCATGTAGAACTTCGTCGAGCGCAGCGCGAGCTGGACCATGCAGCAGCGCTCGTCCACGACGATCAGCGAGGCCGCGCCGAAGAACGTCCCGATCGCGCCGAGCGAGTCGTAGTCGAGCGGCACGTCGATCTGGCGCGCCGAGAGCGCGGGGACGGACGAGCCGCCCGGGATGACCGCCTTCAGCTGGTGGCCGTCGGCGATCCCGCCTGCGTGCGTGTAGATCAGCTCGCGCATCGACGTCCCGAGCTCGAGCTCGTAGTTCCCCGGCTTCGCGACGTTGCCGGAGACCGAGAAGACCACCGTGCCCGGGGAGCCGGGGGTGCCGAAGTGGGTGAACTCCTCCGGCCCGAGCTCGAGGATCGCCGGCACCGTCGCGATCGTGCAGACGTTGTTGATCTGCGTCGGCGCGGCGTAGAGCCCCTGCACGGGCGGGAAGGGCGGCCGCGGGCGAGGCTGGCCACGCCGGCCCTCGAGCGAGTCGAGCAGCGCGGTCTCCTCGCCGCAGATGTAGGCGCCGGCGCCGCGGTAGACGGTCACGTTGACGTCGCCGAAGATCTTCGCCTTCGCGGCCTCGTCGACCGCGCGCTGCAGGATCTCGTACTCGGTCAGGTACTCCCCGCGGATGTAGATGAAGACGTCCTTCGACTCGATCGCGTGGGCAGCGATCAGGCAACCCTCGAGCAGCCGGTGCGGCACACGCGCCATCACCTCGCGGTCCTTGAACGCGCCCGGCTCGGACTCGTCCGCGTTGACGACGAGGTACTTCGGCTTCGGGCTCGCGCGGTCGAGCAGCGAGGCTTTGCGGCCCATCGGGAAGCCCGCGCCGCCGCGCCCGCGCAGGTTGGCCGCCTGCAGCAGGGCGATCAGATCGTCGGAGCTCAGCTTCCGCGCCTTGGGCACCTGCTTGTAGCCGCCTATCGCCTGGTACTCGGCCAGCTTCGTCAGGTCGTGCTCGTCGGCGCCCGCGAGGAGCATGCTCTTAGCCGGCACGAAGCTCACCCACGATCTCGGGCACGTCCTCGGGCTTCACGCCTTGCCGGTAGCGGTTGTCGACGGCGACGACCGTCGCGTAGCCGCAGCCGCCGAGGCACTCGGCCGTCCGGAGGGTGACCTCGCCGTCCTCCGTCGTCTCGCCGGGCGCGACCCCGAGCTCCGACTCGAACGCGTCGACCACCCGCTGGGCGCCCACGAGCGCGCACGAGAGGTTCGTGCAGACCTCGACCAGGTGCCGGCCCACGGGCGCGAGGTGGAACATGTCGTAGAAGGAGGCGACGGCCTGGCAGTACGCGGGTGTCAGCCCGAGCGCCGAGCCGACCTGCTCGAACGACTCGGTCGCAAGCCAGCCGCCGTTGGCCTGCTGGGCAAGCCGTAGCGCCGGGATCGTCGCCGAGCGCGAGTCCGGGAACTGCTCGGCGATCTTGCGGATCTCCGCGGCCAATTCGCTCATCGGTCGACCTCGCCCATGACTGTGTCGAGCGAGCCGACGATCGCGATCATGTCCGCGACGAGCGCGTCCGACATGCACGTCGCCGTCGCCTCGAGCGCCACGAAGCTCGGCGCGCGGAACTTGACCCGCCAGGGCTTGGGCCCGCCGTCGGAGACGACGTAGCAGCCGAGCTCCCCTCGCGGCGACTCGACCGGGATGTAGACCTCGCCCTCTGGGACGCGGAAGCCCTCGGTGACGATCTTGAAGTGGTGGATCAGGGACTCCATCGAGGTGTGGAGCTCCTCGCGCGGCGGCAGCACGACCTTGCGGTCGTCAGCGATCCACGGCTGCCCCTCCATCCCCTCGAGCCGGTCGAGGCACTGGGCGACGATGCGGGTCGACTCCCGCATCTCGTCCATGTGCACCTTGTACCGGTCCCAGACGTCGCCGTTCTCGTAGACGGGCACGTCGAAATCGACCTGGTCGTAGGCGAGGTAGGGCTGCACCTTGCGCAGGTCCCAGTCGACCCCCGAGCCGCGCAGAACGGGGCCGGTCTGGCCGAGTGCGATCGCGTCCTCGGCCGAGAGCAGGCCGAGCCCCTTGGTCCGCTCGAGCCAGATCGCGTTCTGATCGACGAGGTTCTCGTAGTCGTCGATCGCCTTCGGCATCCAACGGACGAACTTGCGCGCCTCGGGATAGAAGCCGCGCGGGATCTCCTCCGCGAGCCCGCCCACCTGGTAGTAGCGCGTGTGCATGCGCGTCCCGGTGACCATCTCGAAGAGGTCGAGGATCTGGTCGCGCTCGCGAAAGCAGTACCAGAACATCGAGATCGCCCCGAGCTCGAGCGCCGCGGTCGCGAGCCACACGAGATGCGAGTGGATCCGGTTCAGCTCGGCGAGGCACATGCGCATCCAGGTCGCCTTCTCCGGGACCTCCAGCTCGAGCAGCTCCTCGACCGCGAGCACGAAGACGAGCTCGTTGTTCTGGAAGGAGAGGTAGTCGATCCGCGGCGCATACGTGATCGCCTTCCACCAGCTCTTGGCCTCCATGTTCTTCTCGAAGCCGGTGTGCAGGTAGCCGATCACCGCGCGCAGCCCGACCACGTGCTCGCCGTGCAGCTCGATCACAAGCCGCAGGACGCCGTGCGTCGAGGGGTGGTTCGGCCCGAAGTTGATCTCGAGCACGTCGTCGGAGTCGCGCAGCTCCGGTGGGACCTGCAGCGTCGTCGGGATCGGCGAGGGGATGCGCGAGCCTTCGTAGATCTTCGGCCGCTCCTGAGCTAGCGCCACTACTCCTCCCCGGAGAACCGCACCGGCTCGCCGCCGAGCGGGTAGTCCTTGCGGAGGGGATGCCCCTCCCAGTCGTCCTCCATCAGGATGCGGGAGAGGTTCGGGTGGCCCTCGATCCGGATGCCCATCATGTCCCAGGCCTCGCGCTCGTGCCAGTCCGCGGTCGGCCACACGGAGACGACGCTCCCGATCGGCTCGTCTTCGTCCAGCCAGGCCTGCACCCGCACGCGCTGCCCGCCGGGAACCGCGACCAGGTGGTAGTTCATCGAGAATCGCTTCGGCTTCGGCTCGGGCGACCGCTCGAGGCCCTGTGAGCCGGGCGAGTTGAGGTCGCGGCCGGCGGCGTTGCCGATGTAGCCGGCGATCCCCTTCGAGCCCCAGCCGAGGTAGTCGGTCGGCGTGACGTCGGCGAGCATCGAGAAGCCTTCCTCGTCGCGGAGGTGCCGGCAGGCCTCGACCACGCGCGCCGGGTCGACGACAAGCGTCGTCTCGCCGTGGGCCTCGCGTGTCTCGACGAGCCCGGGGACGCGCTCGTAGGTCAGGACGCGACTCCGCGGATCTCGTAGGCCGGCGGGACGCCTGCCTTGATCTTCTCCTGCAGCCGCACGATCCCCTCGATCAGCGCCTCGGGCCGGGGCGGGCAGCCGGGGACGTGGATGTCGACGGCGACGATCTTGTCGACGCCCTGCAGGACGGTGTAGTTGTTGAACATGCCGCCCGAGCTCGCGCAGGCGCCCATCGCGATCACCCACTTCGGCTCGAGCATCTGGTCGTAGATCTGGCGCAGCGGCGCCGCCATCTTGTGGGCGACGCGGCCGGAGACGATCAGCAGGTCGGCCTGGCGCGGCGAGGAGCGGAAGACCTCGGCGCCGAAGCGCGCGACGTCGTAGCGCGCAGAGACGATCGACATCATCTCGATCGCGCAGCAGGCGAGGCCGAAGGTGTCCGGCCAGACCGAGCTCGACTGCGCCCACGCGACCGCCTTCCCCACCGTGGTCAGCATCAGCCGCTCCTCGAGGTCGCCGAGCTCCTGCTCGAAGACGCCTGGGCCTTTGCCCTGCCACTGAACGCGCTCGGAGTGGATGCCGTAGTCGGCGAGCCGCTTCTTTACCGCCACTCGAGCGCTCCCTTCCGCCAGATGTACACGTAGGCGACCGCGAGGATGACGATGAAGAAGAGGAACTCGACGAAGCCGAACCAGGCGAGCTGGTGGAGGATCACGGCCAGCGGGTAGAGGAAGACGATCTCTATGTCGAAGACGATGAAGAGCATCGCCGTCAGGTAGAAGCTGATCGTGAAGCGGCCCTCCTTCGGCGGGCCCTCCGAGACCCCGGATTCGAACGGCAGCGCGCGGACGCGTGAGCGGCGGTGGGGGCGGGTCGCGAGCTTGAACGACATCACGACCATCGAGATCGGAATCGCAAGCGCGAACAGGCCGTAGATCAGAAAGGGCAACCAGCTGTCGAGCACTCGACCTCCCGCGGAGAGCGAGCCGGAAGTTAGCAGGTTGGCGGGCGCTACGAGCGAGGAGGAAAACGGCTCAACCAAGCGTGAGGCAGCTGTTACAAGCTCGCCCTCTCGGAAGGCCCCGGAGGGGGATTCGGACAGCCCGAGCACGCTGCTACGATGGGCGTGATGGCCACCGCCGAGCAGCACCAGATCTCGATCGTCTCGCTCACCGAGAGCGCGGCCGCGAAGATCAAGGACCTGATGTCCGAGGAGCCCGCCGGCGAGGCCGAGGTCCTGCGGATCGCCGTCCAGGGCGGCGGCTGCTCCGGCTTCCAGTACGCGCTCGGCTTCGACCGCGGCGCGCAGGAGGGCGACAGCGAGCTCGTCAGCCACGGTGTCCCCGTGGTCGTCGACCCGTTCAGCGCTCCGTACCTGACCGGCACCGAGATCGACTGGGTCGAGGGCCTGCAGGCCGGGTTCGCGATCAACAACCCGAACGTCTCCGGCTCGTGCGGCTGCGGCCACTCCTTCCAGGTGGAAGAGGGCGAAGACGCCGCCGAAGGTGCCGCGGGCTGCGGCTCCGGCTGCTCTCACTAAACTCCGGGCGCCATGGGCGCTGACGGCGTCGTCGACATCACGATTCTGGGTGCAGGCCCTGCGGGTCTCGCGGCCGCGTACTACGCCGGCCACCGCGACGCGTCGGTGCGGATCATCGAGAGCCTCGAGCAGCTCGGCGGGCAGGTCGCGGCGGTGTACCCCGAGAAGCACGTCTACGACGTCGCCGGCCACCCCAAGATCCAGGGCACGGCGCTCGTGGAGCTGTGCGCCGAGCAGGGCCTCCAGTACGGGCCGGACGTGCGGCTGGGTGAGGAGGTGCAGTCGCTCGAGCGCCTGACTCAAGACGGCGAGGAGCTGCTCGCGATCGGCACCGACAAAGGCGGTCCGTACCTCGCGCGCGCGATGATCATCACCGCCGGCCATGGCGCCTTCGAGCCGCGGACGCTCGGGATCGAGGGGATCGAGAACTGGGAGGGCCGCGGCGTGTACTACTTCGTCCGCGAAAAGGAAGTCTTCCGCGACCGCACCTGCGTGATCGTCGGCGGCGGCGACTCCGCGCTCGACTGGACGCTCGGCCTGCAGGACACGGCCAAGCCGCCGATCGGGCTCGTCCACCGGCGCGACAACTTCCGCGCGCTCGAGTCCTCGGTCAACGAGGCCCGCTCGCTCGAGGGCGAGGGCCGCGTCCGCATCTTCACGCCGTGCGAGGTGCGCGAGATCCACGGCGACGGCAACCTCGAGGCGGTCTCGATCGAGAACACGAAGACCGGCGAGGTCGAGCAGGTCCCGTGCGAGGCGCTGATCACGCTGCTCGGCTTCCACTCGCACCTCGGCGCGATCGCCGACTGGGGGCTCGAGCTGGAGGGGAAGCGCCAGATCAAGATCGAGCCCAAGACGTGCGAGACGACGCTGCCCGGGGTCTACGCCGCCGGCGACGTGGCCGGCTACGAGGGCAAGATCACGCTGATCACGATCGGCATGGGCGAGGCCGCGATCGCCGCCAACAACGCCGTAGCGCGCATTCGCGGCGAGAAGGTCCAACCGAAGTACTCGACCGACTAGCTCGATCGCGCTACGGCTGGGCGCTCGCCGAGCCGATCACGTTGGGATGGCCGCCCTTCAGGTCGAGTGCCTCCGCTGCGGCGACGTCCGCGTGGTGCACTCGGACTCGCACAACCGCCTCGACGGCGGCGAATGCGCCCGCTGCCGCTACGTGGGCTGGGCCGCCTCGGCGGAGCTCGACGAGCGGCTCCGCAGCAGGCTGCGCACGCGCGCCGTGGAGCGCCGCCGGCTCCATCCCGCCTGAGTAGACTCGATCCCATGGCGCGGACGGAGGCCCGTCAAGAGCTCTGGGGCAGCGAGACTCGCAAGGCCGTGGACAACTTTCCGGTCTCAGGCGAGCCGATCCACGTGCCTGTCGCGCGCTGGCTAGGCCGGGTAAAGGCCGCTGCCGCCCGAATCAATGCGGAGCTGGGGCTCCTCGACGCCGACAAGGCCGAGCGCATCGCCGCGGCGGGCGACCGCATCGCCGCGGGCGAGCTCGACGACCAGTTCCCGATCGACGTCTTCCAGACCGGCTCGGGGACGAGCTCCAACATGAACGCGAACGAGGTGATCGCGGCCCTCGCGGGCGAGGACGTGCACGCCAACGACGACGTGAACATGGGGCAGTCCTCGAATGACGTCTTCCCGACCGCCGTCCACCTTGCCGCTCTCGACGAGCTGACGAACGACCTCCTGCCGGCGCTCGACGCGCTGGCCGCGGCGCTGGAGGCGAAGGAGGCCGAGTTCGACGACGTGGTCAAGTCGGGCCGGACGCACTGGATGGACGCCGTGCCGGTAACGCTCGGCCAGGAGTTCGGCGGCTACGCGGCGCAGGTGCGCGAAGGTGCTGCGCGCGTGCGAGACACGCTGCCCAGGCTCGGCCAGGTGCCGCTCGGCGGCACGGCGACGGGCACCGGCCTGAACACGCATCCGGAGTTCGCCTCGCGCGTGCGTGCGCGTCTGCAGGGAGACACGGGCCTCGACGTCTCGCCACCGGCCGACGCGTTCGAGTCCCTGGCGGCCCGCGACGGCCTCGTCGAGGCGTCCGGGGCCCTGCGCACGGTCGCGGTCTCGCTGACCAAGATCGCGAACGACCTCCGCTTCATGGCTTCCGGCCCGCGCGCCGGCCTCGGCGAGATCGTGCTTCCGGAGCTGCAGAAGGGCAGCTCGATCATGCCGGGCAAGGTCAACCCGGTCATCCCCGAGGTCGTGACCCAGGTCGCGGCGCAGGTGATCGGCAACGACCAGGCGATCACGGTCGGCGGGATGCAGGGCCACTTCGAGCTGAACGTGTTCGTGCCGCTCCTGGCGCGGAACCTGTTCGACTCGATCAAGCTGCTGGCGAGCGCATCGCGCCTCTTCGCCGAAAAGTGCATCGCCGGGATCGAGGCGAACCGCGAGACCTGCGAGCGCTACGCCGAGCTGACCCTTTCCGCCGCCACCGCGCTCAATCCGTACATCGGCTACGACAAGGGCGCCGAGATCGTCAAGGAAGCAGCCGCTTCGGGCCGCTCTTTGCGAGAGGTGGCCCGCGAGGCGGGCGTCGGCGAGGCCACGCTCGACGAGGCGCTCGACTACCGCAAGATGGCCAAGCCGCACGACAGCTAGCACAGCGCGTATTCCCCCAAAGGGTGATGCAGGCACGACTTGGTCGTGCCGACGCTGAGACCACGGTGATGCGGCCCACCTTCCTCCTTGCGATCTTTGCCGTCGCGCTTGCAATCACAGGATCTGCCACCGCGGCGGGCAATCCCTTCGGCGTCACCGTCGTCCGCTTCACGCCGCAGACGACCCCGGCGCAGATGCGCGAGGCGGTCACGAACGCCGGCGGCGTGGTCGTGGCCGACCTGAGCGCGATCGACGCGCTCGCGGTCGTGCCGCGCTCCCCGGGCTTCGACGCGCGCCTGGCCTCGAGCCGCGCGGTCAGCGGCCTCTTCCAGGACCGGCTCTTCACGACCGACCACGATGGAGACGGCGCTCGCGGCGGCGGGCGCGGCAACGGCCCTCGCGACTTCGAGGGCGGCGACTTCATCGCAGACCCCTGGCACGACCTCCTGCAGTGGGACGACGAGCGCATGAACGTTCCGTCCGCCTGGCGCCGAACGGCGGGTGACCGCTCGATCGCGGTTGCCGTGCTTGACACCGGCGTCGAGGCGAACCATCGCGAGCTCCAGGGCGTGCTCGACAAACGGCTCGGCGGCAACTTCATCCCGTGCGACGACCTCAAGGAGCTCTTCGGCCTCGGCTTCATCGACCGCGCCGGCCTGCGCGACTGCCGCGACGGCGACTTCGAGGGCCACGGCACCTGGGTTGCGAGCCGCATCGCCGGCGCGCGGAACGGCTTCGCCTCCAACGGCGTCGCCCCGGACGTGCGGATCGGCTCCTACAAGGTTCTCGCGGCCGGGCTCGGCGGGCTCTCGAGCTGGATCCTCTCCGGTCTCGTCGCCGCGTGCTCCGACTCGCGCATCGACGTGGTGAACATGTCGATCGAGGGCTATATGGATCCCTCGAATCCGTTCGACGTCGAGGACTACCTCCTCTTCGCGGACGCGGTCGACTACTGCCGCGCTCGCGGGATCCCCGTCTTCGCGGCCGCGGGCAACCAGCACGTTCGCGTCGACCGGGTCGCGTTGACGCTCGATGGTCAGCGGCTGACGGGCGTCGGCCGCGTCTCCACCGGTCGTGACGGCATCGCGACCGCCTCCCCGGGCAGCGATTCGCTCGACGACTACGACTACCGCGGCGCGCTGCCGGTCCCCGGCGGCGTCCCGGGCGTGACGATGATCTCGGCCACCGCCAACGCGATCGGCGCCGCGCCTGCGAGCGTGCCGCTGCGCTGGCGCTCTCACGTCGGCGCGCGTGACCAGCTCGCCTACTACTCGAACTACGGCTCCCGCGTCGACCTCGCGGCTCCGGGCGGCGCCCGCCGCTTCCAGATCCCGGGCTACGACGGTGGCGAGGGCGACGTCCTCTACGGCGGCTGGGGCTCCTTCGGCGCACTCGCCGACCGTGGCCTGATCTGCACCGACCCCTTCTCGGGCTCGGTCTTCAACTCGGCCTGCTTCACGGCCAAAGGCGACGGCTTCGGCTGGCTCCAGGGCACCTCGATGGCTTCCCCGAACGCCGCCGGCGTGGCTGCGCTCGTCCTCTCGGCCCGCCCCGACCTGCAAGGACGGCCCGCGGCGCTCGTGCGCCGGCTCGCCGACACGGCCAAGCGCTCGCCCGTGAACTTCATGGGCCCGAACGACGCCACCAACTTCGCTTCATCACTCGACGGGCAGCCCTGCGCGACCGGGTTCTGCCACGTCGATCAGGCGCACCCGCTCTCATTTGCCGACGCATACGGCGCCGGCCTCGTCGACGCGGGCGCCGCAACCGGCCGCTAAGAGCGCCGGACCCTGTTTGACAGGGAGATATAGGCTCACTTATAAGCCACTGTGCACACGACCTCTTGGGGGTGGCTCGGTGTGTTCGAGGGGGGCCGTTCTCGCGTGAGGTCGAAACGCTAGAGGGGAGAGTCGATGACACGTACGCGCACGACTGCGCTGACGGGGACGTTGTTGCTTCTCGCAGCGGCAGTCGCACTGACGCTGGTGTTCCTGACGGGCCGTTCGTCCGGCGGGACCCAGATTCAACTCAAGCTCGGCTCCGGCGCCGCCGGCGCACTGAGCAAGGAAACGATGGCGGGCGAAGGCCCGGCCGGCGGTTACGAGGCTTACCGCTCGGCGGCACGCACCTATCCGGCGAACACGATTCCGCCGGCGATCGTCGCCCGCGCGAAGGCAACCTTCGGCCGCATCGCAAAGCGTGACGCGCGCATGCGCGCCAAGCTGCGCAAGGCCCATTCCCGCAGCTTCCTCTCCAGCGGCCCGAAGTGGCAGCTGTACGGACCGAGGAAGGATGCGGTCGAGCCTGGCGTGATCTCGTTCAGCGGCGCGACCAACGTCACGGCGAGCCGCACGGTGGCGCTCGTCGCCGACCCGGACTGCTCGGCACACAGCTGCCGTCTGTGGGCCGGAACCTCCGGCGGCGGTGTCTGGCGGACGAACAACGTCGTGGCACCGGACCCGGTCTGGGAGCAGGTCGGGCCGGACGATCTCGCGCAGAACTCGGTCGGACAGCTCGTGCTGGATCCCACCGACCGCAAGCACGACACGCTCTACCTCGGCACCGGTGAGGGCAACCGCTGCTCCTCCGGCTGCGAGGCCGGTGTCGGCATCTACCGCTCGACCGACGGCGGAAACCACTGGAAGAAGCTCGACGACAAGTGCGTCAGCACCGCTACGTACCCGTGCGTGAACCCCGGCAAGGACGCGTTCCTCGGCCGCGGGATCAACGGGCTCGTGATCGACCCGCGCGACGGCAAGCACATCATCGTCGGCTCCGCGCTGGCCGTTCGCGGCCTCTCGCACACCATCGGCAACGGCGGTACGACTCGCATCGAGCCCGGCGCGAACGAGCCCGGCGTCTACGAGTCGTTCGACGGCGGCAAGACGTTCAAGGAAGTCTGGAACGGGAGCATCCCGGGCGGCTTCGGCATCACGGACGTCGGCCTCGACCCGCTGAACCCGGACGTCGTCTACGCGTCGGCCTTCGACGCCGGTGCCTGGCGGCGTGACGCCGGCGCGGCGAGTACCGCGTTCACGCAGGTGTTCGCTCCGCAGTTCCCGGGCGGCGGCATCGACAGGACGATGTTCGCGCTGACCGTCAAGAACGGCCTCACGCGCATCTACCTGACCGACGGCACCGCCAACGGCGACGGTCCCACGTCGCCGATCGCGTCGAACTTCTGGCGCACCGACAACGGCGGCCAGCCGGCCGCGGCGCTGCTCGCATCACAGGGCGCCGGCGCGAGCGAGCCGAACCCGGCGATGACGTTCCCGGCGAGCTACCCGGGCTGGAAGAAGCTGACGTCGCAGTCGACGTTCAGCCCCTTCTTCGCGACGGACGACTTCTGCTGGGCGCAGTGCTGGTACGACGAGGACGTCTACACGCCCAACGGCCTGCCCGACACGGTCTACGTGATCGGCGCCTTCCAGTACGGCGAGCTGCCGTGCAACACGAAGGGCGTCGGCTGCGGGAACGGCCGGTCGAACGGCCGGGCGATCCTCTACTCGCACACCGCGGGCGATCCGGACGGGACCCGTGCGGATCTCCGTACCTTCACCGACCTGACGAACGACGCGCGTGACACCACGGCACCGTGGTGCGCATTCGAGCCGTACTTCCCGCAGGGTTGCGTCAGGGCAGCGAACGGGACTCACCCCGACCAGCACGAGATCGTGGTCAACCCGGGGAACCCGACGCAGGTGTTCGAGTCGAACGACGGCGGCATCGTGCGGACGAGCGGCAACTTCGCCGACATCTCGTCCCAGTGCGACGATGCCCAGCGCAACGGCGGGGGCCCGCTTCCGCCGGCGAGCGGCAGCTACGCGACGTGCAAGCGGCTTCTGTCGCGGGTGCCGACCGCGCTCGACCACATCGACAACCGGCTCAGCAGCACGATCCAGTTCATCAACGTCGCCATCAACCCCGGGCTGCCGTGCGAGGTCATGGGCGGCACCCAGGACAACGGCACGTGGTCGAACAACAACGGCTGCAGCCGCGACACGTTCAACCAGGTGATCTACGGCGACGGCGGCAACGCCGTCTACGACGGGACCAACCCGACGTGGCGGGCGAACGAGTTCACGAGCGGTTTCGGGGACTCGAACTTCCGCAACGGCGACCCGGAGCGCTGGGTGATCGCCACCGGCCCGATGACGAGCAGCGACGAAGCTGCCTCGTTCGCGTTCTACTGGCCGCAGATCGGCGACCCGAACCCGCAGCCGGGCACGCACCCGATCTACAACGGTGGCAAGCACGTCTGGCGCAGCTGGGCTTTCGGCGCCGGCACGACCGGACAGGTCCCGCAGGACACGACTCCGAACATCGCCGACTACGAGGATCGGTGCCCGGAGTTCGTGACCGGCGGCGCCACGCCTGACTGTGGCGACTACCAGAAGCTCGGCCCACCGGCCGCAGACAGTGCCGGCGACCTGACGGGCGCGTTCTACGGCGCCGACCGCTCCGGCGGCTCGATGTCGTTCATGGCCCGCTCGGGTGCCGACCACGGGACGATGTGGGCGGTCACTTCGGCCGGCCGCGTGTTCGTCTCGCACAACGTGAACGCAGCGAATCCGGTCGCGGTCACGTGGCACCGGATCGACAACGCGACCTCGCCGACGAGGTTCCCGAGCGGCATCTACGTCGACCCGGCCAACTCGGGTCACGCGTGGGTGACGTACTCGGGCTACAACGCGGCGACGCCGACGACGCCCGGTCACGTGTTCTCGGTTCGCGAGAACGGCTCGGCCACCGGCTCGGGCACGTTCACGAACCTGAACGTCGAGAGCGGGAGCTCCGCCTTCCCGACGCCGTTCTCGGACGGCGACCTGCCGGTCGCCGACATCGTCCGTGACGACGCGACGCACACGCTGTACGTCGCGACGGACTTCGGCGTCCTACGCGGAGCCGACGACGGTCACGGCGGCTGGCACACGATGGAGGGCATGCCTCGTTACGAGGTCATGCACCTCGAGATCCAGCCGTCCAACCGCGTCCCGACCTGCGTCGGCACCAGACACTGTGAGCGCGTGCTCTACGCGGCTACGCACTCTCAGGGCATCTGGCGCCTGAAGCTGGGCGGGCACGGTCGCCGCGCTAGCCACCGCTAGCGTTCGGCCACAACAGTACGACGAGGGCCGCCTGTGGGGCGGCCCTCGTCGTCTGTGCTGCACTTGACATGGGCGGATAGTGCTTTCAAGATCGCGCGGTACCCAGTACGAGGACACCAACGGGAGGGGAGAGCATGAGTTTCAGAAGGGCGCTGCTGCGCGCGGTCCTTGCCGCCGCAGCCGTCACGCTCGTCCTCGCCGGTCCGAGCTTCGGAGTCAGGGCAGTGCCGTCATCGCACGGCAACCTGCGCGACTTCGCACGGTCCGGCGCATTGCAGAAGCCGAGCGCGGCCCAGCGGGCTGCCGTTCGCGCCCTGCACGCGAGGGCGACGTGGAACAGCTACGGGACACCGTCGACGCTGATGCGTCGGGGCGGGTTCCTGACCACGCGCGCCGCCGGGGGGACAGCGGTCATCGCCGCCCGCGCCTGGCTCGCGAAGCACCGCGTGATCTTCCGGCTCGACTCCGTGCGGGGCCTTCGCCTCGCGGCGGACTCGCGTCTCACCGGGAGCGCGGGTCATTCAGTGACCTTCCAGCAGGCGTTCGGCGGGCTGAAGCTCGTGAACGGCGAGGGCCTGGTGACCGTCTCGCTCAAGCAGGGCAAGGCGCATCGCTGGCGGATCGGCTTCGTCAGCTCGACGGTGCTCGGCAACCTGCGTCTCAAGGGCGCCGCCAAGCTCAGCGCCGCGCAGGCCTGGGTGCACGCGGCCGGCAACGTCGGCCTCAAGTCGAGCCTGATGAACGTGCGGGCTCAGAAGGTCGCGCGGAAGTGGACGAACCTCCGCGTCGGCGGTCTGCGTGACGTCCAGCGCGTCCGGCTCGGCTCGTTCGCGATCGGCCGCACGGCCGTTCCCGCCTACGAGTCGATCGTGCTCGACACCTCGGGCGCGACCGTCGCCTACCGCGTGATCGTGAACGCGCGCACCGGCGCGGTGCTCGCCCGCCACAACCTGACGGACTACTTCTCGACCGCCAAGACCAGGAACAAGCAGGCGCTGGCGATCCAGACGTTCCCGTTCAGCGGTGTGCTGGCGAACACCGACGGAGCCTGCGGCATCCGGCACGGCCCGTACACGGTCGGCCCCGGCGTCCGCGCGCTCTCCGGCTTCGCGGCTGCCGCGGTCCCAACCAACGACGTCGTCTTCAAGCTCTTCTTCGGAGCGAGCACAACGCCGCTGATCACCGCCGACACGCTGTTCTCGCCGGAGCAGTTCCGCTATGCACCGGCCGGCGGCGTGCCTCCGGGGGACTACTTCGTGCAGGTCTGTGACTTCGCGGACGGTGCAGCCTGGGCCGAGCCGCGTGACTACAGCGGCACGGTGACGATCGACGACACTCCGGCACCGCCTGCCTACTGGGCGCGCTGGAAGGCCTTCCCGGCCACGCCGCCGCTCTCCACCAACACCATGTACCCCTGGGGCAACCCGAGCACCGACACCCGCAAGGTCTGGTGCTGGCGCTCGGCCACGGGCTGCGACATCGTCGTGGGCAACCTCGCCTCGCGCGTCCCGTGGGACTACGACGCCCGGACGAACACGACCACGTACACGACGAGCGGCAACAACAACAAGGCCGCGACCTCGTGGGTCAACGACACGGCGCCGTCGCCGCCGCAGTGGATGCCGACGAGCAACCCGGCCCGCGACTACTCGTTCTCGTGGACGAACGACTGGTACAACCGCTCGTGCCAGCGTGCGGCCGTGGAGACGCCCGGTTCCACTTACGACGACAGTGCAGCGGCCGTGAACCTGTTCGTGATGCACAACCGCATGCACGACTTCTCGTACTTCCTCGGGTTCACGGAGCCGAACTGGAACGCCCAGTCGGGCAACTTCGGGAACACCGAGGCCTGGCAGGAGGGCGACCCCCTGATCGGCGACGTTCAGTCGGGCGCGCAGACCGCTACCCGCGACAACGCCAACATGTCCACGCTGCCCGACGGAGCCTCGTCGGTCACGAACATGTACTTCTGGCAGCCGATCGCGGGCTCGTTCTACGCCCCGTGCGTCGACGGTGACTACGACCAGGGCGTGATCGGGCACGAGTTCGGTCACATGATCGAGAACCGCATGATCGGCAAGGGCAACGCCCGCTCCGGCTTCCACGCCGGCGCGATGGGCGAGGCCTTCGGCGATCTGGTCTCGATCGAGTACCTGAACGAGAACGGGTACGTCCCGACCGACGGCGAGGAGCCCTTCGCGACGGGCACGTACGCGACGGGGAACAAGGTGCACGGCATCCGCGACTACGTGATGAACTGGCCGCGGGTCGGCGCCTTCCCGGAGCCTTCGACGATCTCGCGCATCAACCCGCTGAACTTCAGCGACTTCGGGTTCGACCTCACCGGTCCCGAGGTGCACGCGGACGGCGAGATGTGGGTGGCCGTGAACAACTCCGTCAGGCAGGCGCTCGTCGACAAGTACGACGACGACTTCCCGGCGGGGAACGCGGCCCTGCAGGCCCAGTGCGCCGCAGGCGAGCTGCCTTCCCAGAACTGCCCGGGCAACCGGCGCTGGATTCAGCTCGTCTTCGACGCGATGCTGCTCGACCCGGTCGCACCGACCATGATCGACGCGCGCAACTCGTTGCTCGCGTCCGACGTGATGCGGTACGGCGGGGCGAACCAGCAGGCGATCTGGCACGGGTTCTCGATCCGCGGGATGGGAGCGGCAGCCGCCGTTCACGCCTCGGGTGTCTCCGACACCGATCCGGTCGCGGACTTCGCCTCGCCCGCAGAGAGCAACGTCAACGTGACGTTCGACCTGCGTGCGAAGACGCCGGGCGACGGGGCGGTCGTGGGCAAGGTCTACGTGGGCGACTACGAGGCTCGCGTGACCCCGATCGCCGACACCGATCCCGCCACGACGAACTCGGGGATCGACGTGAACCGTGACGACACCGCCTCCTTCGTGCCCGGTGAGTACAACTTCACCGCCGTCGCGAAGGGGTACGGCTTCCACCGCTTCACGGCGTTCCTGAACGGCACGTCGAAGAACATCGTCGTCAAGCTGCCGCCCAACTGGGCCTCGTCGACGCAGGGCGCGACGATCACCGGTGACGGCACGACTCCGTTGGCGGCGATCGACGACACCGAGACGAGCAACTGGTCGGCCGACGGTCGTCTGGCCGACGGCACGCTCGGAGGCATCGCAGGAAAGCAGGTCACGATCGACCTCGCGGGAGACAAGCCGCAGACCATCTCGGACGTCCAGGTCAGCGCGATGATCCTGGCCGGCCAGAGCCGGTTCGCGGCCCTACGCTCCTTCGAGCTGTGGGCCTGCAACTCGAAGGAAGCCGACTGCTCGACGAGCGCCGGCTTCACGAAGGTGTACACGAGCGCTCCGAATGCCTTCCCGGCTGACGCACCGCGGCCGAACGCGCCGCAGTTGATCCTGCGGGACTTCGAGGTGCCGAAGTTCAAGGCGACGCACCTCAGGTTCAGCGTTGTGGCCAGCCAGTGCACCGGCAATCCCGCCTACCAGGGCGAGCAGGACGCGGACCCGGCGGCGGCGACCGACTGCGACACGAACGTCTCCGCGGCCTCGACCCGCCGCTTCGTGCGGGTGGCCGAGATCCAGGCGTTCAGCGACGACCCGACCAGAGGCTAGGTCGGTTACACCGAACGTCGAGAGGGCCGGCGCAAGCCGGCCCTCTCGTTGTGCGACGTTCCACAGTTTGCTCATGCTGATCGGCGCAAATCGGTGCGGTGTTGGTGTATAAGCCACCCTGGAAAGCTCGGAGCTGCCGTCGGACGCGCGAGGCAGGCGCATCTCTGGTGCCGACCGGCGGCCGCGCACCGAACGTCGAGTCAGGGGGATGACCGATGACACGAGCACGAAGTACTCGTCCGGCGTTGGTCGGGCTGCTCGTCGTGGTCCTCGCAGCCGTGGCGGCGTTAGTCGCCGCAGCGACGCGTGGAGGCGACGGCGCTCCGACGGCCCGGATCATCCGCGGCGAGGAGCCGACGGCACTGGCGCGGCACCTGGAGACACTCGCCGCGACCAGGCCGGAATACATGGAGAAGGAAGGCCCGGCGTCCGCGGCCGAAGAGGCGTTCATGCAACGCGCGTATCCGGAGGACACGATCTCGGTCGCGCAGATGAACGCCGCACGGGCTGCGTTCGACGAGTCGAAGAGCCGGCGGTTTCACGGCGGACAGGGGAAGAAGGGCGAGTGGGTGAGCGTCGGCCCGAGCAAGGCCCTCTATCCGTTCGACCAACTGCGCACATCCGGCCTGTACGTGCCCAACGCGTACGTCGCCGGCGGTAGGACGACCTCGATCGCACTGGCGACGAAGTGCACGCCGAACAAGTGCCCGGCCTACATCACACCTGCGGGCGGCGGCGTCTGGTACACGAACAACGTCCTCCAGGGCCAGTCGCACTGGACGTACCAAGGCGGGCCGCTCGGCATCAACGCGGCCGGCGCCGTGACCGTCGATCCGAACGACCCGACGGGCGACACCGTCTACGTCGGCACAGGCGAGGCGAACATCTGCGGCTCCGGCTGCGTCGCCGGCACCGGCGTCTACAAGTCGACCGACGGCGGGAAGCACTGGAGCGGCCCGATCGGCCAGACCGAGTTCCAGGGCAAGGGCGTCGGCCAGATCGCGGTCGTGCCCGGCCAGCCGAACACGATCTACGTCGCGACGACGACCGCCCTTCGCGGCATGAGCTCGACCTGCTGCACGGGCGTGACGAGGCCGGTCCCGGGGATCACCCGCTGGGGCCTCTACAAGTCGACGAACGGAGGCGCGTCGTGGAGCTTCATCCACAACGGCTCCGTGAACGCGTCGGACTGCACGGGCACGATCGCCGAGTTCAACAATGCGGGCATCTGCTCGCCGCGCGGCGTGCGGCAGCTCCTGCTCGACCCGTCGAACTCGAGCATCCTCTACGCCGCCTCGTACGCGCGAGGCGTCTGGCGCTCCAATGACGCGGGCGCCACGTGGACGCAGATCAAGCCGTCCCTGAACGCGGCAGTCATCCAGACGCGCCCGGCGATCGCCGTCAACACGCTGGCGAACGGAAAGACGCGGATGTACGTGCACGAGGGCAACACGGGCGTGCCGGCCTCGCAGCTCTTCCGCAGCGACGACGTCGCCACCGGCGCTCCGACGTTCACCGCCCTGACGAGCGCGAGCACCGCCTCGCCGGGCTGGGGGACGTTCAACCTGTGCACGGCGCAATGCTGGTACGACCTCTTCGTCTACACACCGAAGGGGTACCCGGACATCGTCTACTCCGGCGGCTCGTACTCGTACGGCCAGACGATCGCGAACAAGCGCGGAGTCGTCCTGTCGATGGACGCCGGCGTGTCCTCCACGGACATGACGATGGACGGAACCGACCCGGTGCACCCGAACGCGCTGCACCCGGACCAGCACTCGCTGGTGACGAACCCGGCCAATCCGCTGGAGTTCATCGAGACGAACGACGGCGGTGTGATGCGCTCGAGCGGCGCGCTCGTCGACCGCTCGTCCTGGTGCGACACCCGCGGGCTCAGCGGGAACAACCTCATCCGCTGCCACCAGATGCTGTCGGCGATCCCGTCGAAGCTCGAGAGCGTCAACTCGGGCCTGACGACACTCCAGTTCCAGAGCCTGTCGGTCAGCCCGCACGACGTCGACGAGCTCCAGGGTGGGACGCAGGACAACGGCACCTGGGAGAACTACGGCAGCAAGACCGAGTGGCGGAACACGATGATCGGCGACGGCGGCCAGTCCGGCTTCGACGTCGCGGTACCCGGGTTCCGCTTCCACAACTTCACGGGCGTCAGCACCGACGTGAACTTCAACAACGGCAACCTCGCCGACTGGATCTGGATCTCGGACCCGGTCGGGGCCGCGGAGTTCTACGCGCCGGTGATCAGCGACCCGAGCGTGTCCGGCACGCTCTTCGCGGGCACGAACCTGACCGCCTACCGCACCAAGACGTTCGGCCTCGGCTCCATGACCCTGGCCGAGGCGAACCAGCACTGCAACGAGTGGACCGGCGACTTCACCGTCCAGTGCGGCGACTGGGCCCCGCTAGGCCCGACGCCGCTGACGGCCGCCGCATTGGGCACCCGCGCCGGGGGCACGATGACGTCGGTCGAGCGGACGGCGTCCGACACGAACACGGGGTGGGCCGCCACGAGCACGGGCCGCATCTTCGTGTCGAAGAACGTCGACGCGGATCCCGTCGGCGCGGTCAGCTGGACGCGGATCGACACCGCGACCACGCCGGACCGCTACCCGAGCTCGATCTACGTCGACGCCGACGACGGGAACCACGCGTGGGTCTCGTACAGCGGCTTCGACGTAAACACCCCGGCCACGCGGGGCCACCTCTTCGAGGTGACGTACAACCCGGGCTCGGGCACGGCGACCTGGGTCGACCGCTCGAACAACTGGGGCGACCTGCCCGCCACGGACGTCGCGCTCGACGAGGTGACGGGCAACGTCTATGCATCGAGCGACTTCGGCGTTCTGATGCTCCCGTCAGGCTCGTCGAGCTGGGAGCTCGCCGCGCCAGGGATGCCGAACGTCGAGGTCACGGGCCTGACGATGGTCTCGAGCAAGCGGGTGCTGTACGCGGCCTCGCACGGCCTCGGGGCCTGGCGGCTCAGGCTCGACTGAGCGACGCCAAACGATCGAGGGGCCGCCGCGCGGCGGCCCCTCGGTCACATCTCAGATGCCCCAGCAGGGCACGTTGATCGGCGGCGGCGGCCGGACCACGAGCGTCGCGCGGTCGCCCTTTGCCCCGACGGCCTTGACGGTGACCGCCTTGCAGCGATTCCACCTGCCGAGCCGGGCGGTGAACGTCCCGCGTGCCGTCGTGCGCACGACGGCACGCACCCTGGAGCTGGTGGTCTCGCTCGAGGCCGTCACACGGACGCGCTCGCGGACCTTGAAGCCGAGTCCCTGAACCTGGAGCGGCGCTCGCTTCACGAGCTTCAGGCTCGGCTTGGCGGCCGTACGGCCGTCCGCGGAGGCGGCGCCGGCCGCGAGGAGAGCCGCCGTCGCCAGCAGCAGCACGGGTGCTCTGGCCATATCCATCGATCTGCCCCGAGGGCGCGGAGTCTACGCGTAGGTGCAGACAATCTGCGAGAGGTTGAACTCGGTCCGGCTGCCCTTCGAGCCGGTAGCGGTGACGGTGATGCTGTCGCAGCTCTTCAGCCCTTTGAAGCTCGCGATGAAGTTGCCGGAGGAGTCCGCTGTCGCCTCAGCGCGCGAGCTCTTGAGCCCCTTCGCGGCAAGCAGGACATGCTCGTGCGGGCGGAAGCCCGTGCCTTTGACCGTCAGCGGGCTCTGATCAGTCGGCGCCAGCTGCGGGCGACCGGGCTTCTTGCTCGCGGCCGGATCGGACGGGCTCGGAGTCTGGCCGCATGCCGCCGCGACCAGCGCCACGGTCGCGAGCGCGGCGCTAGTACGCCACCGCGCCACGGCCTGTCGCCGCCGCGTGCCGCTGCTCGTCGGCGCGGTAGGAGCTTCGCACGAGCGGCCCGGAGAAGACGGACCCGAAGCCCAGCGCCTCGCCCTGCTCGCGGAACCAGCGGAACTCGTCCGGGTGCACCCAACGGTCGATGGTCGCGTGCTTCGCGCTCGGC